>QWCN01001205.1_pt1 | contig 41427 bp, 37 predicted proteins | sample 1972711 | NCBI WGS metagenome assembly QWCN01 (sample SAMN09866707, study PRJNA288562) | Human gut metagenome isolate term1_stool, whole genome shotgun sequencing... | isolation source: gut | host: Homo sapiens | place: USA: California
AACGTAAGTCCATACATTTCTCGCCGCCACCGGCGGCCTGCGAAGGATTCGCAGGATAAAATGGTGTTAACCATTTTATCGAGAAATAGTATGATACAAATACGCTTTTGGGGGAAGAATATGAATTACGCGACGATCAAGAACTGCGACATTGCCAACGGCCCCGGCGTGCGGGTGAGTCTGTTTGTTTCCGGCTGTACCCATCACTGCCCCGGCTGCTTTAACGAGGTGGCCTGGGATTTTGGCTACGGCGAACCCTTTACCCAGCAGACCATTGACTTAATTCTGGACATGCTCCGGCCGGACTACATCCGGGGGCTGACGCTGCTGGGGGGAGAACCCTTTGAGCCGCAAAACCAGGGGGCGATCGTGGAGCTGCTTCGGCAGATCAAACGGGAAATGCCCCGGAAAAGCATCTGGGCGTTCTCCGGCTACCTGTTTGAAAAGGACATCCTGTCCGGTCGGCTGGGGGACACCAGGGAATACTTGAGCTACCTGGATGTTCTGGTGGACGGCCCCTTTGTGGAGGCGAAGAAAAACCTGTCCCTGCGATTCCGGGGTTCGGAAAACCAGCGGCTTATCGACGTCCCCGCGTCTCTGGCTGCGGGGAAAACCGTCCTCTGGGAGGACTGGCAGGGAGAAAAGAGAGGAATGAAATGATGAATCCTGTTCATGTGAAAATTCTCCGAGATGGGGCAAAGCTCCCCACCTACGGCACCGCCGGGGCGGCGGGGGCTGATCTGTACGCCTGTATCGACGCGCCGATGACCGTCCGGCCGGGGGAGACGGTGTTCATCCCCACGGGTATCGCGCTGGAGGTTCCCCAGGGCTGCGCGGGGCTGGTATACGCCCGCAGCGGCCTTGCCTGCAAGCGGGGTCTGGCACCTGCCAACAAGGTCGGCGTGGTGGACAGCGACTACCGGGGGGAGATCAATGTGGTTCTCCACAACCACGGCAGCGCCCCCCAGACCATCGAAAACGGCGAACGTGTCGCCCAGCTCCTGATCACGCCGGTATTCCAGCCGGCCTATGAAATCGCCGAGGCTCTGACGGATACGGCCAGAAATGCGGGAGGATTCGGTTCCACCGGTAAATAATTGGCGTTTCTTATAAAATTTGCGTACGGTGTATGTAAAATTTATGCAAATTTTGTCACTGTACTTTTCCGGTATCTTTTTTTATAATGATATTATGCCTGTTTATGGCGACTACAGAAGAGATTTTAGGAGTTTCATATGGAGATTTTAAGTGCCATCGTGCAGCTTCTGGGCGGTCTTGCCCTGTTCCTGTACGGCATCGAGCTGATGGGCGACGGCCTGAAAAACAGCTCCGGCGCCGCACTGAAACGCGTGCTGGAAAAGGTCACCGGAAATGTCGTGATGGGCGTACTCACGGGCGCTTTGGTCACCGCCGTAATCCAAAGCTCCACCGCTACCATCGTTCTGACGGTCGCCCTGATCGGCGCAGGCGTGCTGAACCTGAAACAGGCCGTGTCCATCGTCATGGGCGCAAATATCGGCACCACCGTCACGGCGCAGATCATCCGCCTCGGCTCCATTCAGTCCGACGGAAGCTGGTTGCTGTGGCTGTTTGATACGGATACGTTAGCGCCCATTGCCCTGATCATCGGCATTGTGCTACTGATGTTCATCAAATCCAAGCGCTCCAACACCATCGGCGATATCTGCATCGGCTTCGGTATCCTGTTTGTGGGACTGAATCTGATGACCAGCGGCGTGGAACCCCTTGTGGGAACGGATGCGTTTGTCTCCTTTGTGCGATTCCTGAACAATCCGCTGTTCGGCATTCTCTTTGGCCTTGTCCTGACGGTTATTGTGCAAAGCTCGTCGGCGACGGTTGGTATGCTTCAGACGGTGGCCTCCGTGCCGGGGGCGGGAATCACCTTTGCCATGGCCTATCCGGTCATCATGGGTATTAACCTGGGTACCTGCGTCACCACGGCTATGGTCTGCTCCATCGGTTCCTCCAAGGACGCCAAGCGGACGGGCGTGGTTCACATTGCCTTCAATACCATCGGAACGATCCTGTTCCTGCTTTTGATGACCGTTCTGCGGAAGCTGTCTGTGTTCTCCTCGGAATTCTGGGTGCGCAGTGTGGACAGCGGAAACATTGCGAATTTCCAGACGGTGTTCAACCTGGTCACGGCTATTGTGCTGGTTCCCTTTGCGGATCAACTGGTGAAGCTGTCCATGGTCATCGTCAGGGACGACAAGCAGAAGCAGCTGCGCCACCCCGAGCTGCACACCCTGGACGAAAAGCTTTACAATTCTCCCGCCCTTGCCGTGTCCGTCGCCATCAAGGCGGTGTCGGACGTGGGTACGCTGGCGAAAACCAACTTTGAAAAGGGCTGCCGGATGCTGGAAAAGTATGATCCCGCCGTTGCTGGCGAGATCGACGTGGACGAGGATTGCATCGACGAGTTCACGGACAGGGCAGACCGGTTCTTCATTGGCCTGTCCAAGGCGGTGGAAACGGAATGGGACGACCGTCAGCTGGATATGCTGATGCAGACGGTTCCCAACTTCGAGCGTATCGGTGACTACGCCACCAATCTGGTGGAGCTGGCTCAGCGGCTGGTTGCGGACAACGCGGCCTTCTCCGACATGGCGCAGCGGGAATTGAAGCTGATTTTTGATGCCGTCAATGAAATCCTGACCATTACCGTAGACGCCTTCGCCAAGGGCGACAATGAAGCCGCCAAACGAATCGAGCCGCTGGAGGAAACCATTGACGACATGGTGATGATTCTCCGGGATCGCCACACCAAGCGCCTGAAGAGCGGCGCCTGCTCCGTGGGCAGCGGCCTGGTGTTCATGGAGACGCTGACCTACCTGGAGCGTGCCTCCGACCAGTGTTCCTCCATCGCCGTGATGATGCTGGCGCGAAACAACGAGAGCATACTGCAAAACCATTACGATTATCTCCGGGAAATCCACGCGGGCAACGACGCGGTTTACCTTGCGGAAAAGGAACGCCGCCGCGAGCAGTATATCAAGCCGCTGAAAGAAACACATTAAATCTGGAAAGTCCCCGAAAGCAGAAGCTTTCGGGGACTTTTGCATCATGTTTAGCTGAGTCGGAAGGGAATCAGCCGCAGAGCTTGGCCTGTTCCGCCGCGACACTGGCCTCGCAGCTGCGCATGGCGAGGATGGTTTTCTCCATCAGTTCCTCCAGCGTCCAGCCCAGACGGTCGGCGCCGGTCTGGATCACGTCCCGGGAGCAGCCGGCGGCGAATTTCTTGTCCTTGTATTTCTTTTTCAGACTGCTGACCTCCATGTCCATGACGCTCTTGCTGGGGCGCATCCGGGCGGCCGCGCCGATCAGGCCGGTCAGCTCGTCCGCGGCAAAGAGAATCTTCTCCATTTCGTGGGTCGGCTCCACGTCGCAGCACAGGCCGTAGCCGTGAGAGCAGATGGCGTGAACCATCTCCGGGCTGGCGTTGATCTCGGCCAGCAGCTCCGGCGCTTTGACGCAGTGCTGCTCGGGGTAGCGTTCAAAGTCCACGTCGTGGAGAAGACCGCACAGACCCCAAAAGTCCGCGTCCTCGCCCTCCTGCTGCGCATACCAGCGCATAACGCCCTCAACGGTCAGGGCGTGGAGAATGTGAAACGGCTCCTGATTGTATTTTTGCAGCAGCGCAAGCGCCTGCTCCCGTGTTACTTCCATAAAAATACCTCCTCCGATACTGTTTTCTGATTAAAAGCTTAATTAAAATCAGAAAGGCACCGCCTGACGGCGTTGCCCGTTTTGTGATTTGTAAAGAAAAAATCACAAAAACGTCTCATAGAACTCCATGCCCGAAGGGCATGGAGTTCAGTATAAGAAGTTTGCAATCATTCTACGTCTGCCTGTGGGATTTGTCAATGAGAAAATCCGACAGGCTTTTCTCAATCTTTTAGCCCCGGCTTCGCTTTCGTGAAGCCGGGGCTATGGTTTTGCTTGAAACGCTTAGCTGGCGCTGATGATCAGGTTCTTGCGGATATACTTGGTATTGCCGTCGGTCATGGGCACGGCTTCCACGGTCGCGTCGTACCATTCCTGGGTGTCGGTGCTGCGCAGCTCGCTCTCGATCTGGTAGTCACGGTAGGTGGTGCTGCTCTTGCCTACGAAGTACATGACGTGGTAGCCGTACTCGGACTCGATAATGCCGGTGTTGCCGCTCTGACGGCTTGCGTCGAAGCACCAGTCGTTGAAGCTGGACACCATCTGACCGGGATAGACGTTCTCGTACAGGCCGCCGGTGGTGCCGTCGCCGTCGTCGGATTTCTCATTGGCCAGGGCGGCGAAGGAATCCTCGGTGGCGTCGCCGGACATCCACTCGTCCAGAATTTCCTCGGCCTTCTGCTTGGCGGCGTTCTTTTCCTCGTCGGAGTAGGTGGTGGTGCCGGTGGTGGAATCGGTGGTGCCGCCCTCGAACTTGACCAGAATGTGGCGCACATTCACCAGGGGGAAGGTGTTGTCATTGGAGCCGGTGAAGAACACGGCGTAGTAGCCCAGAGTGGTCTTGGTCTCGTTGCCGTCGTCATCGGTAGAAGTGGTGGTGTTGGCGATCACGGTCTTGTCGCCCTCTTTGCGGGCGCTGTCGGTGATCCAATCCCGAACGGTGGTGGAAACGGAGGCATACTGCTGGTCGGTGTAAGCGGTGCTGGAAGCCTCGGTGTCCTTATTGATGTCCAGAGCGGCGATGGCGGCGTCAAAGTCCGCCACGGTGGCGACATCCTCACCAATCAGGGAATTGGCGGTTTCCTTTACGGCCTTGTCGCTGTTATCCTCATCCTCCGCCTGGAACTTGCTGGCGGCGAGGTAGTAGGTGTTGTAGGTGAAGGAGGAATACTTGTCGTAATTCTCGCTCTCGGCGGCGCGCAGGTCGGCGTCGGTGTAGGTCAGGGAAGAAGCGTAGCTGTTGTAGTAAGCGTTGGCCAGGGTATTGACGGTGACATACTGCTTGTAGCTCTCCTCGGTGGCGCCGCTGCCGTACTGGGCTTTCAGGAAGTCCTTGGTGCTGGAATAGCCGTACAGGGTGGCGTACATCTTCATGTTGCTGATGCTGGTGTCAATCTCGGCAAGCTCGTCCTCGGACAGGGTGAAGCCTGCGGCCTCGGCGGCGTCCGCCATGGCGTAGACGCTGCGGGCGTTGTCCTTGGCGGTGTTCAGGAAATCATCCGCCCAGGTCAGGCCGGTGTCGTTGTTGATGACCTGCTCGTCCAGGGGCTTGGAGGTGTCCAGACCCATCATGGCGGCGTAGTTGCCATAATTGGAGTTAAAGTTGTTGATGGCGCTCATATAGAAATAGCTCAGCTCGGCGTTGCTGATCTCGTGATCGCCTACGGTCAGTGCCACGGTATTCCGTTCCCGGACGCCGCTGTTGGAGATGCTTCTGGTGACGCCGATGGCAATGGCGAATACCACCATGACAGCCAGAACGACAACAAAAATGGTGGTGTAAAGCGTTAGCTTCTTTGCTTCCTTCTGCTCAGCGACCTGTTTTTCCGTCATTTTGGCGGTCTGCTGCTCATTGCGGAGCTTCTTCTTGCTGGATGCGCTCATGTAATCAAATCCTCTCATTTGTCCTTTTGGTCATAACGCGGTTGGTTTTACGCATAGACCAAGATATTATAATCTATTTTCCCGCCGGTTTCAAGGGGTAATCTGCCGAAGGGGGCGGAATTAGAAAAAATTTTACAGAATATTCGTAGGGGACGTCCCACAAGTGCGTTGTTTGGGACAAACTGACGCGATTGCCAAAGAAAAAAATCTGCGGTCACCGGTCAGATACGCCCTAAGAAAAAACATGGGGAGCCGAAGCTCCCCATGCACCCCGCTTTAGCCGTAACGCGTCCAATTATGACCTGCACGAAAAGGCAGGTGGGATGCCGCTCCCGACCATTACTGCTCCCAGCATCCACCCTCCGTCGAAGCGGGGGCGGGAGGTCTGCAAACAGGCCGGGAAGTCTAACGTCCCAATAAAAAAATGTGGGTCCAAAAGGACACGCTACGCACCAAGCAGGAGACTTGCGCCTATTATTCTGCGTCCTCCGAATAGAGGGAATCCATAATCAGGTCGTACACGGCCTGCAATTCCGCCTCGTCCTCGATGGCGCACAGGATCGGCTCCCCGTCTTCCTCGACGGACTTGAAAATGCTGACCTCCAGATCCGGAGAATCGGAACCGTCATCCGCAGGAATGACTGCCATATAGGTATTGCCGTTGTACTCCAGCGTGCTGAGAACCTCCAGCTCGTATTCGGTGCCTTCCTCATCCACGATGGTGATGAAATCAGAACCGTATTGATCTGCCAAGGAAATCGCCCCCCGCGTTTGATGCCTATATTCTACCGCAAGGAGGACATAAAATCAAGAGGTGATTTTGTACAGAAACAGAGAAACCCTAGGACAGGAAATCTTCCAGAAGCTGATTCAGCTCGTCCTCCGAGCGGACGGGGATGCCCTTTTCCAGCGCCTCCCGGTCGGCATCGGGGAGGGAGGACACCGGACAGGGGAAAATCTGCTTTGGCTCGGAAGCACCCTTGTCAAACAGCGCCAGATACCCCCGGAAGCACCCCAGGGTGAGATACAGAAGCAAAATAAGGCTCGCCGATTTTTTCAGCATACGCATTCCTCCTTTTGTCAAATATAGTATCTCCCACAATTAAAAGTTTATTTATAAATTGGGGCTTTCGTTTTTCCATCCGGTATGGTATAATGATATGAGTAGTGTTATGCGAATATGACACTGGTTATAATGGATTTACCAGGCAGGCGCGTCCTGCTTCTATTGGAGGTACCCTATGGCAAACGAAAAAAGACCCAGGAGGCGCAAGAAGCTCCGGCAGGAGTGGAATCCCCACTGGTCGCTGAAGCTGCTGTATATGATTTTCTCCGTAGCCGGTTCCGTGCTGAAAATTGCCCTCGGCGCGGCGGCGACGGTTCTTCTGATCGTGCTGATCTGCGGCACGGTCTTCATCGGCACACTGGGAGACTATTTGCAGGAGGACATTCTGACAGAGGCCGCCGACTGGTCTCTGGACGATTATGACCTGGAGCAGACTTCCTTTATCTATTACGTGGACAACCACGGCGATATCCAGCTGTTGCAGCAGATTTATACCACCACCGACCGCCAGTGGGCGTCCATTGACGAAATCCCCGAAGACCTGATCCACGCCGCCGTGGCCATCGAGGATAAGCGGTTCTATGAGCATCAGGGCGTGGACTGGATCACCACCATGAAGGCCTGCCTGAATATGTTCTTCGGCGGCGACGAGCAGTTCGGCGGCTCCACCATCACCCAGCAGTTCATCAAGAACCACACCGGTGAAAAAAGCGTCACCGTTCAGCGAAAGGTCATGGAGATTTTCCGGGCGCAGATTTTCGAGCGGGAATACGACAAAGACCTGATCATGGAGTATTACCTCAACGAGATTTACCTGGGGCGTGGCTGCTACGGCGTCAAGAGCGCCGCGGCGGAGTATTTCGGCAAGGAGCTTCAGAATCTGACCACTGCCGAGTGCGCCAGCCTGATCAGTATTACCAATAACCCGTCCCTGTTCAACCCCTATTCCGAGAGCGTGTATATGTACAAGGGCGAGGAGCGGGACGGCGCTGCCCGAAACCGCTACCGTCAGCTGAACGTTCTGAGCGAAATGCTGGATCAGGGCTACCTGACCCAGGAGCAATACGATGCGGCCGTGGCTCAGGAAATGGTGTTCAAAGAGGGCATCGACGACGCAGACCGCTGGACGGTCTGCGACAACTGCGGCTATGAGAACACCCGCAGCCACTTTACTGGCGAGGGAGATACCTGCTACTGCCCCCAGTGCGGCGAGCAGGTGGCGGTCAGCACGGACGCTTCCCAGCATATCTATTCCTGGTTCGTGGACGCCGTGATCGTGGACTTTGCCAGCTACCTTGCGGAGCAGGACGGCAAGGTCTGGGACAACTTAAGCACCAACGACCAGAGCATCTACCTCAACCGCATCCAGAAGGGCGGCTACCATATTTATACCACCCTGGACATGGACGTGCAGCGGCAAGTGGACGCGGTATACACCGACCTGAGCAACATTCCCACCACCCGCAGCGAGCAGCAGCTCCAGTCCGCCATTGTGGTCATCGACAACGAGACGGGGGACGTGGTTGCCCTGTCCGGCGGCGTGGGGGAGAAGACCACCTTCCTGGCCTACAACAAGGCCACCCAGGCAAAGCTCCAGACCGGTTCCTCCCAGAAGCCCATTTCCGTTTACGCCCCGGCCTTTGAATCCGGCAAGGTCACCCCGGCGTCGGTGATGAAAGACCTGCCCATGACTTATATCGACGGCAACAACTGGCCGAAGAACGACAACCGGCAGTATCAGTATGCCAGAACCGTCTATCAGGGCATCGTTTCCTCCGTCAACACCGTTTCTGCCCGGACGCTGGATACCATCGGCGCGGATTACGGCTACAGCTTCGCCAAGTATAACTTTGGACAAAGCTCCCTGACCGACAATTACCCCCTGCCTTCCGGGCAGAGCCTGTCCGACGTGGGTCTGGCGCCTTTGGCGCTGGGCGCGCTGACGGTTGGCTCCACCGTGCGGGAGATGTCCGCCGCCTATGCGACCTTCGCCAACGACGGCGTTTACCGGGAGCCGAGACTGTTTACCAAGGTCTACGACAGCAACGGCAAAGTTGTGGTGGACAATGAGCAGGAGTCCCGGAAAATCCTCAGCCAGAAGACTGTGGATTATATGAACTACTGCCTGTTCAACGCGGCGAACAACGGCACCGGCGGCGCGGCCATTTTCCCGGGACAGAACATCGCGGGCAAGACCGGCACCACGTCCTCCAACCGCGACCGGTGGTTCTGCGGCTATACCACCCACTACACCGCAGCCGTATGGTGCGGTTACGATATTCCGGAGCAGATCTATCTCACCGGAAGCAGCGCCAACCCGGCGGCGCGGCTGTGGAAGGCGGTCATGCAGCCCATCCACGACGGCCTGCCCAGAGAAGGCCTGTACAATGGCAATGCCTTCCACAGCGTGGGCGTGTGCCTGGATTCCGGCAAGAAGGCCACCGCGGCCTGCAGCGCCGACGTGCGGGGGCTGGAGCGTGTGGTTTACGTGAACGTTTACGACGGCGACGAGCCGGAGGGAACCTGCGACAAGCACGTGCAGGTGGACTACTGCGTCACCGGCGGCGGTGTGGCGACCGACTACTGCCATATGTTCAGCGACGCCCAGATCGAGTCGAGATCTCTCGTGAAGCTGACCCAGGCTGAGGTGGACGAGATCAAGGCGGCCGACGGCTTCGGACTGAACGACATTTACACCGCCAACTATTATGTCTATCTCGTCGATTCCGAGGGCAACCCCGCTTCCTGGCACGGGTTCTACAACAACCTGAATAACGGCGTGGATGCCCCCTATATCATGTGCCCGCTGCACAACCAGAGCTCCTGGGAGGAGTATCAGCCCGGCGGTACGGAGGAAGACACCACCGGCGGCTGGGACAACAGCTCGGACGGCGGCTGGCATGGCGGCTGGGACGGCTTTGTCGGCTGAGATAAGGTGAAAGAGAAAGAGGGAGGAGACCCAATGCTCTGGATTTCCGATGAATGGAAGGAATATGAGGTTTTGGACGCCAGCGGCGGCGAGCGGCTGGAACGGTGGGGCAAGTTCATTCTGGTGCGCCCCGACCCACAGGTAATCTGGAATACGCCCAGGACGGCGCCCCAGTGGAAGCGTTATGACGCCCGCTATGTCCGCGCCAATACCGGCGGTGGACACTGGACGGACAATAAGCTCCCGGAACGGTGGCAGATTCATTATAAGGACTACCTGACCTTCAACGTCAAGCCCATGAATTTCAAGCACACAGGCGTTTTCCCGGAGCAGGCGGCAAACTGGGATTTCATCCGGGAAAAGGTGGCGGCGGCTTCCACCCGCCGTCCTGTCCGGGTGCTGAATCTGTTCGCCTATTCCGGCGGCGCAACCCTGGCGGCGGCTGCCGGGGGAGCGGAGGTGTACCATGTGGACGCCTCCAAGGGCATGGTGGCCTGGGCGAAGGAAAACGCCGTGGCCTCCGGCCTTGCCGACCGACCCATCCACTGGATCGTGGACGACTGCGGTAAGTTCATCCAGCGGGAGATTCGCCGGGGACGGCGCTACGACGGCATTATCATGGATCCGCCCAGCTATGGCCGCGGCCCCGGCGGTGAGATCTGGAAGATGGAGACCAGCTTTTACCCCTTCTTACAGGAGACGGTGAAGCTGCTGTCCGACGAGCCGCTGTTCGTCATCATCAATTCGTATACCACCGGGCTTGCGCCCTCCGCCGTGGCATATGCCTCCGACGTGGTGTTTGGGGCGGCGCATGGCGGCAAAACGGCTGCCGGTGAGCTGGGACTGCCGGTGAAGCAGTCCGGGCTGGTTCTTCCCTGCGGCGCCACCGGCCGGTGGACGCCGTAACCAATAGGAGGATGCCTGATTTGAGCGACATAATTTCTGTAGAGCATCTGGCATACACGTACCCGGGCGTGGAGGACACGCCCGGTGTTCCCGTGTTTGCGGATTTGAACCTGACCATTGAACAAGGCAGCTTTGTGGCCGTTCTCGGCACCAACGGCTGCGGAAAATCCACCCTTGCCAAGCATTTCAACGCCATTCTGCTCCCCTCCGGGGGAAAGGTCTATGTCTGCGGCATCGATACCGCCAATGAAGACCGGCTTATCACCATTCGGCGAAACGTGGGCATGGTGTTTCAGAACCCGGACAACCAGATCGTGGCGAATGTGGTGGAGGAGGACGTTGCTTTCGGCCCTGAGAATCTGGGCATTGCCAGCCCGGAGATTCGCCGCAGAGTGGACAGCGCCCTGAAGCAGGTGGACATGTACGAGTACCGCACCCATGCGCCTCATTTGCTGTCCGGCGGACAGAAGCAGCGCATCGCCATTGCGGGCGTGATTGCCATGGAGCCGAAGTGCATCGTTCTGGACGAACCCACCGCCATGCTTGACCCAAGAGGACGCCGAGAGGTGATCGACACCATCGGACGGCTGAACCGGGAGAAGGGCATCACGGTGGTTCTGATTACCCACCACATGGACGAAGCGGCCAAGGCGCAGCGCGTCGTGGTGCTGGACAAGGGCAAGGTCGCGGCGGACGGCACGCCGAAGGAGGTCTTCTCCCAGGTGGAGCTGCTGCACGGCATCGGACTTGCCGCACCGGAGACGGTGGAGCTTTGCTGGAAGCTGAATCAGGAGGGCTTTGACCTTCCGTTGGATAAATTAGACCCGAAAGAATGCGCGCAGGCACTTTACGACATGGTGATGGCCTGACCCGCTGGGAGGTATTTTCTTGAAACCCATTCTGGAAGCGAAGAATCTCACTTATATTTACAGCGCCGGGACGCCCTTTGAGCATAAGGCGCTGGATGACATATCCTTTTCCGTAGAACGGGGGGAGTTTATCGGCATCATCGGCCACACCGGCTCCGGAAAATCCACCCTGATGCAGCAGCTGAACGGACTGCTGAAGCCCACCTCCGGCACGGTGCTGCTGGACGGGCAGGACATCTGGTCGGACAAGAAGCTGACCCGGCAGGCACGGTTCCGGGTGGGGCTGGTGTTCCAGTACCCGGAGTATCAGCTGTTTGAGGAAACCGTGTACAAGGACATTGCCTTCGGCCCCAAAAACATGGGACTCTCCCCGGAAGAGGTCGATCGCCGCGTCCGGGAAGCCGCGGGGTTCGTGGGGCTTACGGAGCAGCAGCTGGAGGTTTCGCCCTTTGACCTTTCCGGCGGGCAGAAGCGCCGGGTGGCCATTGCGGGTGTGATTGCCATGGAGCCGGAAGTTCTCATTCTGGACGAACCCACCGCCGGTCTTGACCCTGTGGGGCGTTCGGAAATTTTGGGCAATATTCAGTCCTACCGCAAGGCGAAGAACGCCACGATCATGATGGTCTCCCACTCCATGGAGGACGTGGCGCGGCTGACGGATCGCCTGCTGGTGATGAACGGCTCCAAGCTTGCCATGGACGCGCCGCCAGCCCAGGTGTTTACCCACGCCGAAGAACTGACCCAAATGGGACTGAACATACCCCAGGTGACCCAGGTCTTCCTGGAGCTGAAAAAGCTGGGGCTGGACGTGAAAAACGTCTACACCATCGACCAGGCCGCGGCGGAGATCAAGCGGCTCAAGGAGGGGAACTGCCATGCTTAAAGACATTACCCTCGGTCAGTATTTCCCGGGCAATTCCGTCATTCACCGCCTCGACCCCAGAACGAAGCTCATCGTGCTGGTCGTTTATATGGTGACGCTATTCGTTGCCTCCGGGTGGATATCCTACGGTGTGCTGCTCCTGTTCCTGCTGGCGGTTATTAAAATTTCTTCCATTCCGGGGAAATCCATCGTCCGGGGCATGAAGCCGCTGGTGATGATTCTGGTTTTCACCGGCGTGCTGAATCTGTTCTTTACCAAAGAGGGCAGGGTGCTGGTGGATTTTTGGGTCATTACCATCACCACCGGCGGTGTGGAGCGTGCGGCTTTTATGCTGGTGCGCATCCTGATGCTGGTCACATCCACCTTTCTTCTGACCTACACCACCTCGCCCATTTCCCTGACGGACGGGCTGGAAAGCCTGATGAACCCGCTCAAGGCCATTAAAGTGCCTGTCCACGAGCTTTCCATGATGATGTGTATCGCCCTGCGCTTTATCCCCACGCTGATTGAGGAGACGGACAAGATCATGTCCGCTCAGAAAGCCCGGGGCGCCGACTTTGAAAGCGGCAAGCTGATGGAGCGGGCAAAGGCGCTGATCCCCATTCTGGTGCCGCTGTTCATCAGCGCGTTCCGCCGTGCAGACGAGCTGGCCACCGCCATGGAGTGCCGCTGCTATCAGGGCGGCGAGGGGAGAACCAAGATGAAGCAGCTGCATTATCAGCGTAACGACTTTGCCGCATTCGGCGCGGCGGCGCTGCTGACGGCGGCGGTCATTATTCTGAAAAAGTTTGGTATGTGAGGGAAATATGCGCAATATCGCCCTGTTTTTGACTTATCTCGGTACCCATTACCACGGCTGGCAGGTGCAGAAGAATCTGCCCACCGTGGCGGAGACCATGGAAAAAGCCGCTGCCATGGTGGTTGGGCATCCGGTGCATATGACCGGCTGCGGCCGGACGGATGCGGGCGTCCACGCCCGGGTGTACGTGGCGAATTTCCGCACGTCCTCCACCATCCCGGTGGAGCGGCTGCCCTATGCGCTGAATACCCACCTTCCCTGCGACATCGTGGTGACGAAGGCCTTTGCCGTTCATGAGAATTTCAACGCCATCGGCTCCTGCGCCCGGAAGGAATATACCTATCAGATTTACAATTCCCGCCTTAAGAATCCGTTTTATGTCAACCGCGCCTGGTTTTACCCCCGGCACTTAGACGAGAACGTGATGCAGGCGGCGGCAAGCCAGTTTGTGGGTACCCACGATTTTGCCGCCGTAAGAAGCGTCGGCACGGATGTCAAATCAACCGTCCGCACCGTATACTATTACAATGTGGAGCGGCAGGGGGAGCTGATCACCCTCAAGGTCTGCGCCAACGGCTTCCTTTACAACATGGCCCGCGCCATGGCGGGGACGGTAGCCTACGCCGCCGAGGGGAAGATACGCCCGGAGGAGATCGGCGAAATTCTGGCCTCCGGCAACCGCACCGCCGCCGGCCCGACGGTTCCGGCGGGAGGGCTGTACATGACCCACCTGTGGTATGACGACGGAATCGAACAATTTGAGGTCGGAAGCGACTGGAACGTCTGACGGAGGGCGGCATCGTTCATAATTTGTTTTCCCTTTTTCAGACCCGATATGCTATACTGCACCGAAAAGGAGTGAGCGTTATGCAGCCAAAAATGTGCAGCAAATGTAAGAAAAATATCGCCGTGGTGTTTATTACCAAGGTTGAAAACGGCGTTACCATGAATGAAGGCTACTGCCTGAAATGCGCCCGGAGTCTGGGAATTCCCCAGATCGACCAGGCGGTGAAGCAGATGGGCATTTCCGAGGAAGACCTGGATATGCTCAGCGACGAAATGAGCAGCATGTTCGGCCAGAAGGACGACAGCGACAGCTCTGACGACGATGAAATTGACAGCCAGACCGCCACGTTCCCGCTGCTGAACCAGCTTTTCGGCAATACTCCCGCGCCCCAGCCCCGTCCTTCCAGAAAGGAAGAGGGGGAGCCGAAGGAGAAGAAAAAGTCCAAACGGCATAAATTCTTGGACAGCTATTGTATGAATCTGACCGGCCGCGCCCGGGAGGGCAAGCTGGATAAGGTCATCGGCCGGGATGTGGAGACCGAGCGTGTCGTCCAGATTCTCAACCGCCGTCAGAAGAACAATCCCTGTCTCATCGGCGAACCCGGCGTTGGCAAGACCGCCATTGCCGAGGGGCTTGCCCAGCGGATCGCGGCGGGGGATGTCCCCTATAAGCTGCGGGACAAGGAGGTATTCCTGCTTGACCTCACCGCGCTGGTGGCAGGCACCCAGTTCCGCGGGCAGTTTGAAAGCCGTATGAAGAGCCTGATCGGCGAGATCAAGGAGTGCGGCAACATCATTCTGGTCATTGACGAGGTTCACAATCTGGTGGGCGCGGGCGACGCGGAGGGCAGCATGAACGCCGCCAACATCCTGAAGCCCGCCCTGTCCCGGGGCGAAATTCAGGTCATCGGCGCGACGACCTTCGCCGAGTATCGTAAATATATTGAAAAGGACGCGGCTCTGGAGCGCCGTTTCCAGCCCGTCACCGTGGCGGAGCCCACCATCGCAGAGGCAAGCCAGATTATGCAGGGCATTGCCAAGTCCTATGCCGAGTTCCACGGGGTGGAGATTTCTCCGGAAATCGCCCACCAGTGCGTCGTTCTCTCCGAGCGCTACATCACCGACCGGTTTCTGCCGGATAAGGCCATTGACCTGCTGGACGAAGCCTGTTCCGACGTGAATTTGCAGTGCAAGGAAATCTCCCAGCTGGCAGAGCTGAAAAAGGAGCGGGACGATTACGAGCTGGAGCTGCGGATGCTCAACGAGAACACAGAGAATCGGGACTATGAGCGCCTGGCGCTGATTCGCAGCAAGCTGATGCAGCTGGCGGCGAAAATTGAGGAGCTGGAAAAGCTGCCCAAACCCGCCGTGACCGTGGAAAATCTGGCGCGGATCATCGAGCTGTGGACGAAGATTCCCGCGTCCAAGATCAAGGCGCAGGAGTATGAGCAGATCAAGGGGCTGAGCGACCGCCTGAAAACCCACATCGTCGGTCAGGACGAGGCGGTGGACGCCGTGTCCCGTGCCATCCGCCGCAGCCGGGTGGGCATTTCCCCCAAGAAGCGGCCGGTGTCCTTTATTTTCGTCGGCCCCACCGGCGTGGGCAAGACGGAACTGGTCAAGCAGCTGGCAAGCGACCTGTTTGACAATGTGGACAGCCTGATTCGGCTGGACATGTCGGAATATATGGAGAAGCACACCGTCTCCAAGCTCATCGGTTCGCCTCCCGGCTATGTGGGCTATGATGAGGCCGGACAGCTGACGGAGAAGATTCGCCGCCGTCCCTACAGCGTGGTGCTGTTTGACGAAATCGAAAAGGCGCACCCGGATGTGCTGAACGTTCTGCTTCAGGTGCTGGACGACGGACGCATTACGGACGCCCAGGGCAGGGTGGTGAACTTCGAGAACACCATCATTGTCATGACCTCCAACGCCGGTTCCGAAGGAAATGTCGGCGGCATGGGCTTTGGCCGCAGCGACGGCGACAAGGTGAAGGAGAAGACCATGAAGGCATTGCAGGGCTTCCTGCGGCCGGAATTTCTCAACCGTGTGGACGAGATCATCACCTTCAACCACCTGACGGAAGAAAACTTCCTGGGCATCGCGGACATCATGCTCAAGGAGCTGCAAGACAGCCTGTCCACCCGCGGCCTGAACCTTTTCTGGGACGACGATCTGCGCCGCCTGCTGGTCAAAAAGGCCTATTCCGTGACCTATGGCGCGAGAAATCTCCGCCGCACCATCCAGAAGGAGTTGGAAGACCCGATTTCCGAGGCGATCATTGATAGCTTCCAGCATCCCATTTCCACCATCCGCATCCGGGTGGAGGGAGAGACCGTCAAGCTGGACATTACCTGACATATGGGAGGGGAAAAATCCCCTCCCATTTTTTCACGAATGCTGTAAGATTTTCCCCGTTCCCGCGTCTAATGGGTGTAGGAGGTGAGGCCGTGACGGAGTTTGAACGGATATACCGGGCGTATTTTCAGGATGTGGAGCTGTACCTGCGGGCGATCAGTCATAACGAAAGTCTAGCGGAGGAGCTGACGGAACAGGTATTCTTTCAGGCGTTGAATGCTCTGCCGAAATTTCGGGGCGACTGCGACGTCCGCACCTGGTTATGCTCCATGGCGAGAAACGCCTACCTCAGCCATCTGCGCAAGGAGCGCCCGTCCCAGCCCATCGACGAGCTGGAAATCAGCGACCCGAAGCAGGCGGTGGAGGAACAGATCATGGACGCTCAGCAGGCCATGGCCGTTCACCGGGTGCTTCACGACCTGCCGGAACCCTATAAGGAGGTTTTCTCCCTGCGGGTCTTCGGACAGCTTTCCTTTGGTGACATCGGAAGCCTGTTCGGACGCACGGCAAACTGGGCCTGTGTGACCTACCACCGGGCAAGGCAGAAAATACGGAATGAAATGGGGGAATATGTATGAAACCATCCTGTAATGTGATCCGGGATCTGCTCCCGCTGTATGCGGAAAATCTGACCAGCGAAGAGAGCAACGCCCTCGTGGACGAGCATCTGTGCGGGTGCGACGAATGCGCGAAGCAGCTGGGGATTCTGAAAAAAGCCCAGGCGATTCCGGTGGAAACAGACGCGCCGGGACTGAAAAAGATCAGAAAGGCCATTGTGCGCCGTCGGGTTTTAGCGGTGACCATGGCTGTGATGCTGGTGATCACGCTTGTGCTGGGCGCGGCGTTCCTCTGGGAAGCGCCGATCTGGCTGGACGCGGATCAGGCGGTGAAGGAAGTCATGAAGATGGAGGACGGCAGCATCCGTATCTACTATACGGACATTATTCAGGGAATCAGCAGTACGGACGACATGGCCGGAAACAGGGGCACTCTTTGCTTCAGCACATGGGGCAGGGTACACTTCGGGGAGCAAATGCCCCCTGACCCTTATGTTACGCCGGATGACGCGGGGGGAACCACAGCCTACAGTTGCTACGGTGACCCCACTTTGCCGGAAGAATTGCAGGAACTGGATGCCGCGCGGAACAATTATTGGTATATCAACCCCAAGAATGGCAGGGCGGAGGTGCTTCTGCTGAAAGGGGAGGGGGACGTGGAAGCCCCTGAGGAGCCGCTTCTGACGGTCGATCACAACGGGGCGATTTCCTGCGTCGTTCTTGCGGTCATGGCAATTATTTTGGCGATTCTGGCGTACCGTTTCAGAAAGCACCGGGGCGCCCCATGGCTGACCCATGGCGCCGCTCTTGCCGGGTGCGGGTTTGTGTCGCTTCTGGTCGTTTCCGGCGGGCAGCTTGTGGAGTTTTACGGCGACTACACGGCGCATGTGAGCAACGCCTGCATTTTGCTGATACCGATGTTCCTTACGGCGGTGTGCGCCATCCGTCTGCAAAAGCTGAAAGCGCAGGATAAGGGTTTATGAGGAAACATCCCGGAAGGACAGCCTTCCGGGATGTTCTGCGTTTGCTTGTCAAAGAACCTCGTTCATTTTGTCCTCGACCTTCCAGGCAAGGTCTTCGGCCTTATTGGCAGCCTTTGCCGCAACGCGCCGCACGGGATTCTGCCTGGGCATCATCAGAACTGCCACCGCACCCGCAGCAGCGCCAAGACCGGCGGAAAGCATCCATCCTTTTGCATTCATAAATTCTCCCTCCCTTCACAGGTAGTATACCCAGAACGAAAAAATTCAGGACTGGAAGGTTTTTATCTTTGCAGATGGAAAAAGTTGTGATACAATAAACAAAAAACATGCTGGAGGCGGGAGTATGTCTGTTGATATGTTACAGGAAAAGATTCGTAAGCTGAAGAATCCTTCCATGGTGGAGCTGATGCTGCCCCTTGCCAGTCTGCCGCCCCGGTATGCTCACGACGCTGTAGGTTACGGAGAATTCTGCCGGGATTTGCTCGGCGGATTGAAGGGAATCGTCCCGGCGGTTCGGCTGAGCTTCGGCGCGTTTGCCCTTTTGGGCGGCGAAGGATTGCAGGAGCTGGCGCAGACGCTGAACGCCGCCCGCAATATGGGCTATTACACGGTGCTGGACGCGCCGGAGTTGCTCAGCCCGACTGCTGCTCAAATAACGGCGGAAGCGTTTTTCGGCGAAGAAAGCGGCTACCCCTGTGACGGATTGGTTGTTTCCGGATACTTGGGCAGCGATATCATCAAGCCCTTCCTGCCCGGGTGCCGGGAGGGGAAGAAGGACTTGTTCGTGGTGGCGCGCACCGGCAACAAATCCGCACCGGAATTGCAGGACTTGCTCTGCGGTTCCCGGCTGGTGCATACGGTGGCGGTGGATATGATAAACCGGTTCGCGCCGGAGGCGGTGGGAAAGCTGGGCTATTCCCGAATCGGCGCTCTGACGGCGGCCAGCTCCGCCGAAAGTCTCCGCAGTCTTCGGGGCAAGTATCCCCGGGTGTTTTTTCTGGTGGACGGCTACGATTCCCCCAGCGCCAATGCGAAAAACTGCTCTTACGCCTTTGACAAGCTGGGGTACGGCGCGGTGGTATGCGCAGGGGAGACCATCACCTGCGCCTGGAAGCAGGCGCAATCCGACGGCGGGGATTTTCTGGAACAGGCCGTTGCCGCCGCAGAACGAATGAAGAAAAAACTGACGAGATATGTAACGATTCTTTAAGGAGGAAGGGCAATGCGCCGAACTGACAGGGAAGTGACCAAACCCGCCGAGATCACGGAGATGATGACCCGCTGTGAGGTGCTGCATCTTGCGCTGAACACGGACACCGTTCCCTATATTCTCCCCGTAAACTTCGGAATGGAGCCGGACGGAATGACCCTTTACATCCATGGCGCGCGGGAGGGGACAAAGTATGCCCTGATAGAGAAGGACAACCGCGCCGGCTTTGAGCTGGACTGTACCCACGGTCTGGTTCTGGAAAACGGGACGTGTTCCATCAACTACGAAAGCGTCATCGGCTGGGGATATCTGGAGGACGTGACCGAGCCGGAGGAAAAGCGCCGGGCGCTGGATTTGATCATGAAGCAGTACCGGGGCGAGGACTTTCCGTACAGCACCGCCGTGATTCCCAAAACCCGAGTGCTTCGTCTGCGGGTGCAGGCACGAACGGCGAAACGGCGGCACATGGGATGATATGTACCGGGGCGAACCGCCCCGGGGGATTATCGGACACCAGCCGTACCCTGACGGGCGGCGTTTTCCGTTGCGTCGGTCATTTCGTCCAGAGGGCCGTTGCCGTTGTCGATGGTAGCGTTGGTGGAAGGCTCCACGCGGGGCATCGTGGTGGGCGCGGTGGTAGCACGGGTCGTTTCGGTGGTCGCGGCGGTCGGCGTTGTGGTGGGAACGGTGGTGTTTCTGCTGGGCTCCTGGTTGGTGCAGCCGCAGCCGGTGAACAGAACCGCGGTAAGGACAAGAACCAGTACGAAAATGGCATATTTTTTCATGTTTTAACCTCCAAATGAATCTTGCTTCAAGCCTATTATTTCCCGTACGCCGGGGTTTACGCTGGTAATAATACCCAATTTCCTGCAACTTTATAAGCAAAACGGCTTTTCTATCGTTACTTGCAAAACGGAAATATTTGCTATTTTTTTGATTTGAGTTAGCATATGATAACTCAAGAAATCGGATTTTCTGAAAGTTTTTGTTGCTTTTTCTTACATAGACATGTATAATGAAAGACAATCAAAAAACGAAGGAGAATTCTGTGCTATGAAGAAGCTCGTTGCTAAGAAAAATGTGGAGTGCATGGCATGTCTGCAATGCGTCGCTGCCTGCTCCGAGGCTTTTTATAAGGAATTTGACGAGGATAAGAGCTGTGTCCGCATCGTTGCCAAGGGTACCGGCGCAAAGCCCAATACCTGCATTCAGTGCGGCAAGTGTATGCGCACCTGTGAGCACGAGGCCATCACCCAGAACCCCAAGACCGGCGTGTACATGATCAACAAGAAAAAGTGCGTCAGCTGCGGCAAGTGCGCCGAGGTCTGCCCCATGCACGTGATCGTGTTCCAGGAAGGCAGCCCCGCCTCCAAGTGCATCGCCTGCGGCATCTGCGTCAAGGCCTGCCCCATGGAAGTGCTGGAGATCGTGGAGAAATAATCGGATACATCGGATGGGCAGCCAAAGGCTGCCCATCGTTCTGTTTTTAAGAAAAGGCGAAAAATGAAAAATAGACTTGTAATCCCGTCGGCATCATGGTATAATGCAAATCAGTATGTTTAGAAACATTCATCCCTAGGAGGAACGACATGAGCGGACGCTATGAAAGAAAAAAGCCGCAAAAGGCAGGCGGCTGGAAGAAGCCGGTGCTGATTGCGGTTCTGATTGTTGTGATTTTGATCGCCGCGCTGGTAGTTGCGGCTGTGGTATATTACAACTCCATGCTCAACAAGCTGAACAGAGTGCAGGTGCCGAAAATCGACTATTCCAATTTGGAAACGGAGCCGGAGGAGACGACGGAAGCCGTCACGGAAACGACGGCTGCCACAGAGGAAACCACGGTTGCCACAACGGAGCCGCATGTTGCGTCCAGCGCGGACTATATCAACATCCTTCTGGTCGGTCAGGCTTCCCGGGAAGGCGAGGCTGAGCGGTTTGCGGACACCATGATCCTGTGTACGGTGAATACATACGAAAAGACCTTAACCCTGACCTCGCTGCTTCGGGACACGCTGGTGCAGTATCCCAACTATACGGACACCAACGGAAAGAGCCACAGCGGCGGCAAGATCAAGCTCACCAGCATTTACCACAATGGCTACATCTGCACCAACAGCACGGCGGACGCCATGGGTCTGATGAACCTGACGCTGTATAAGAACTTCGGCATCGAAGTGGATTACGATGTGGAGATTGATTTCGATGCATTTATCAAGGCAATTAACCTGATCAACGGTCTCGATGTGGAGTTGACCGCAGCGGAGGCCAAGTATCTGAACGACTTCCATGACCGTTATTACTATGAAATGAAGGAAGGCAAAAACTGGCTGGACGGCTCCACTGCCCTTGCCTATGTCCGTATGCGGAAGGCGGAGGGCGACGGCGAAAGCGACATCAAGCGTACTTCGCGCCAGCGGATATTTATGGAGGCGCTGCTGGACAAGGTCAAAAAGCTGAGCATTTCCGATTTGCAGAATCTCGCTAACGAGGTTCTGCCGTTGGTCACCGTGAGTATGACCAATTCCGAGATCACAGATCTGCTCATGAAAATGCTGCCCATGCTGTCTGGTCTGGAGATCAAGACCAGTGGTACCTGCCCGGTGCGTGCCAAGGGCTACTCCTGGGGAGACATGGTGGACATTTACGGAGACGGTATGATCCACAGTGTCATGCGGTTCGACCAGGATAAGAATGTGGCCTACATGCGGGCGATCACCGAGGGTGAGGGCGAGATTCCCGAGACGGTGCCGATTCAGGATTGATGTGAAAAGATTGCGGGGAAGCAGTGCTTTCCCGCAATTTCTTTCTGCATGAGCTTTTGTTACATAAATTTCATGTTTGTCATAATTGCAAACCGCCGGGGAATATGATATACTGTACCATAGTTTACACCCGGAGGCGTTTATGACTGAGTTGACTGAATTCCAGCGGAAACTCTCCGCTTTATTGCCCGATGTGGAGCTTCGGTTTGAGGAAGCTCTGGCGAAGCATACCTCCTTTCGCATCGGCGGAAACGCCGAGGTGATGGCGTTTCCCAAAACCAAAGAGGAATTGGCGGACATCCTGAAAGCCTGCGCTGAGCTGAACCACAAGTGCGCTATCCTGGGCGCAGGAACCAACGTGCTGGCGCCGGACGAGGGCGTCCGGGGGCTGGTGGTCTGCCTGAAGGACTGCCTTGGCGGCATGGAGCGGCTGGACGAGACCCGTATCCGGGTGATGGCTGGCATGACCATGGCACGGGCGGCGGTGAATGCCGCGAACCTGGGGCTCGCCGGTATGGAGTTCGCCCACGGCATTCCGGGAACCGTAGGCGGCGGCGTGTATATGAACGCCGGAGCTTACGGCGGCGAGATCTGCCAGATTTGCGAGAGCGTCGAGGTTATGGATTTTGACGGCAGGCTTTTCCGACTGTCCAATACGGAGATGGCGTTTTCCTATCGCCACAGCGTGCTGGAAAACCGGCCGGGAATCGTGGTCAGCGCGGATTTTGCCCTGAAAAAGGGGAACCCGGAAGAAATCTGGGCGAAAATGAAAGAGCTGATCGCTCGCCGCATCGCTTCTCAGCCATTAGATGTTCCCTCCGCCGGTTCCGCGTTCAAGCGCCCGAAGGGCGGGTATGCGGCGGCGCTGATCGAAGAAGCGGGGCTGAAGGGCTTTCAGGTGGGCGGCGCGGCGATTTCCGCGAAGCACGCCGGATTTGCCGTCAATCTGGGCGGCGCAACGGCGGCGGACGTGAAGGCTCTGCTGTCTCAGGTATCCGATCAGGTCTACCGGAAAAGCGGCATCCGCTTAGAGCCGGAGGTTCGCGTCTGGTAAGGGCAAGAAAGAATCATTAGAAGGGTGGTCTCCCCATGGCAAGCTCTTTTTCCTCTGCCGCCAAGGCGGAGGTCTGCCGGATTTTGCCCCAGAAGCATTGCTGCGCGTTGGCGGAGTGCTTCGGCGTTTTGCTGTTTGCCAATCATTTTTCCGCAGACGGTATTAAAATCATTACAGAGAGCCGGGAGTTTGCCTATATTCTCCCGAAGCTGTTCAAAAAAGCTTTCGATTTACCCTTTGACAGCTACCCCAGCCTTGCGTCACCGGGGAAACTGGTGTTCCAGATATGGGACGGCGATAAAATCGGGACGATCATGGAAGCCTTCGGCTTCGACGCCCAGGATACCCTGGCGCTCCACGTGAATCTGCCGGTGGTGGAGGAGGACTGCTGCAAAGCGTCATTCCTCAGGGGAGCGTTCCTCGCCGGGGGAAGCGTTACCGACCCCGGGAAGGGCTACCATATGGAGCTGGCGACCACCCACCGGAGCGTTGCCCGGGAGACGGATTCCCTGATGCGGGAGGTCATGGGCTTTTCCCCCAAAATGGCCGGCCGAAGCGGCGGGCAGGTGCTGTATCTGAAGCACAGTGAACTGATTTCGGATTTTCTCACATTCCTCGGCGCGCCGGTGGCCGCCATGGGCATCATGGAAGCCCGGCTGGAAAAGGAACTGAACAACAAGGTCAACCGCCGCTGCAACTGCGACGACGCCAACACCTCCAAGGTGGTGGAGGCCGCGCAGGAGCAGCTTGCGGCAATTCGCATTATAAGAGAGACGGGCGCAATGGATAAACTGCCCGAAAAGCTCCGGCGGGCAGCCGTTGCCAGAGAGGAAAATCCCTCCGCATCATTGTCCGAGCTGGCGGGGATGATGGAGCCGCCCATTACGAAGCCCGCCATGGGCAGCCGGATGCGGCGGCTGCTGGAGCTGGCGGAAGAGGTGAAGGCATGAGCTTTGTACATTTGCATGTCCATACGGAATACAGCCTGCTTGACGGCGCGTGCCGCGTTGACGGCATCATGGATCGGGTCAAGGAGCTGGGGCAGACCGCCATTGCCATCACCGATCACGGCGTGATGTACGGCTGTATTGATTTCTATAAGGCCGCCAAGGCGGCGGGAATCAAGCCCATTATCGGCTGCGAGGTCTACGTCGCCCGCCGGGGCATGGCAGACCGGGTTCACGGGATCGACAACGACCCCTACCATCTGGTGCTGCTGTGCGAAAACCGCAAGGGGTACGAAAACCTATGCTATCTGGTGTCGGAAGCCTTTATCCACGGCTTTTACGGGAAGCCCAGAATCGATCTTTCGCTGCTCCGGCAGCACCACGAGGGGCTGATTGCCCTGTCTGCGTGCCTTGCCGGTGCAATCCCCCAGTATCTGATGGAAGAAGATTACGATTCCGCGAAGGAATACGCGAAAAAGATGTCCGGCATTTTTGGGGAGGGGAACTTCTTCCTGGAAATGCAGGATCACGGCATTCCGGAGCAGCGGCCGGTGAATCAGGGCGTCCAGCGCCTTGCCCGGGAACTGGGACTGCCGTTGGTAGTGACCAACGACGCCCACTATCTGCGCAAAGAGGACGCGGAAATGCAGGACGTACTGCTGTGCATCCAGACCGGCAAGACCGTGGACGACACCAACCGGATGAAATTCCAGACCCAGGAATTCTACCTCAAAAGCGAGGACGAGCTGAAAGGACTGTTCCCCGGCTGCGAGGAAGCCTTTGAGAACACCGTCCGCATTGCCGAGCGGTGCAATCTGGACTTTACCTTCCACGAATACCATCTGCCCTCCTACCCGGTGCCGGAGGGGTATACGGACGAGGAATATTTCCGCAAGCTGTGCGCCGAGGGCTTTGCCGAGCGGTATCCTGACGCGCCCGAAGCATACCGGGAGCGGCTGGAATATGAGATCGGCGTCATCAGTCGGATGGGTTATGTAAACTACTATCTCATCGTCTGGGACTTCATCCACTATGCCAAGGTCAACGGCATTCCCGTGGGGCCGGGGCGCGGCTCCGGCGCGGCTTCCATTGTGGCGTACTGTATGCACATCACGGAAATCGACCCCATGAAATATAACCTCATTTTCGAGCGGTTCCTCAACCCGGAACGGGTGAGTATGCCGGATTTCGATACGGATTTCAGCCCGGAACGCCGGGGTGAGGTCATGGAATACGTCATGGAGAAATACGGCGCGGATCACGTCGCCCAGATCGTCACCTTCGGCACCATGGCTGCCCGGGGTGCCATCCGGGACGTAGGCCGGGCGCCGAACTTCTCCTATGCGGAGACGGATGTGGTGGCCAAGCTGGTACCCACCATGCCGCTGCACCTGACGCTGGCGGAGGCTATGAAGATTTCTCCCAAGCTCAAGGAAATGTACGACGGCGACCAGCGGGTGAAAACGCTCATCGACACGGCCATGCGCCTGGAGGGAATGCCCCGGAACACGTCCACCCACGCCGCGGGCGTGGTGATTACGGCGCAGCCGGTCAATACCTACGTCCCCCTGTCCCGGAACGACGATACCGTGGTCACCCAGTACACCATGACCACCATCGAAGAGCTGGGGCTGCTGAAAATGGACTTTTTGGGTCTGCGGAACCTGTCGGTGATTCAGGACGCGGAAGCGCTGGCGCAGCAGGAAGACCCTGACTTTCAGATTGCAAAAGCACCGGATAACGACCCGGAGACCTTCGCCATGCTGGCTGAGGGCAAGACTCAGGGCGTTTTTCAGATGGAATCCACCGGCATGACCGGGGTGTGCGTCAGCATGAAGCCCACCTCCATCGAAGATCTGACGGCCATTGTGGCGCTGTACCGCCCCGGTCCTATGGAATCCATTCCCAAGTTCGTTGAAAATAAGTTCAACCCCGGAAAAGTGACCTACAAAACGCCCCTTTTGGAGCCGATTTTGAAGGTGACCTACGGCTGCATCGTCTATCAGGAGCAGGTCATTGAGATTTTTAGGACTCTGGGCGGCTACTCCATGGGGCAGGCGGACAACATCCGTCGGGCAATTTCCAAGAAAAAGCAGAAGATCATCGACGCCGAGCGGAAGACCTTCGTTTACGGCGACCGGGAGCAGAAAATTGACGGCTGTATCGCCCGGGGCGTACCCGAGGCGGTGGCGCAGTCGATTTACGACGAGATCGTGGATTTCGCCAACTACGCCTTCAACAAAGCGCACGCGGTGTGCTATGCCGTGGTCGCCTACCAGACGGCCTACCTCAAGTGCCATTATCCCAGGCAGTACATGGCAGCGCTGATGACCTCCGTTCTGGATTCCGCTACCAAAATTTCCGGCTACATCGCCGAATGCCGGGAGCTGGGGATACCGGTTCTCCCACCGGACATCAACCATTCCGAGGACTACTTCACCGTCGAGGGCGACGCCATCCGCTTCGGTCTCGGCGCGGTGAAAAACGTAGGCCGGGGGCTCATCCGCTCCATGGCGGCCAAACGGGCAGAGGGCGGCGCTTTCCGCTCTCTGGAGGATTTTCTGGAACGGATGGGGGAAGGCGAGCTGAACAAGCGCGCCGTGGAGAACTTCATCAAATGCGGGGCGATGGACTGCTTCGGCCATCACCGCAGTGAACTTCTGGCGGTGTACGACCAGATGATGGACAGCGTGTCCGCCTCCCGGAAGAAGAACCTGGAAGGGCAGATGGGGCTGTTTGCCATGCTGGACGAGGACGACGAAGCGGGCAAGGTGCCGATCCCCAAGCTCAAGGAGCTGAGTAAGGCAGAACTGCTCGCCATGGAGAAGGAGACCACCGGCGTCTACATTTCCGGCCACCCCATGGACGATTACCGGCCGTATCTGCGCAACACCCACGTGGTACACATCGGCAGTCTCATGGAGGAGGACAACGGCTTCCAGGACGACCAGATTATCAGCGTGGCGGGCATCGTCCAGACCGTGAAAATGAAAACTACCCGGAACAATTCTATGATGGCGTATGTCACGGTAGAAGACGATACGGCGTCGATTGAAATGCTGGCGTTCTCCAACGTGCTGGATCAGTACGGGGGCTACCTCCGGGAAAACAGCGCCGTGGTCATCACCGGGCGGCTGTCCCTCCGGGACGACAAGGAGCCGCAGATCGTCATTAACCGCGCCCGCCCCATCTCGGACTATGCCGACGGCAGCGCACCGCCGGAGCGGCCGCAGCAGACGGACAAGAGCGGCACGCTGTATCTCCGCCTGCCCGGGGAGGAAGGGACGCTGTATCCCAAAATCCGGTGCATCCTGAACATGTTCCCCGGGGACAGCACAGCGGTGCTTTACTTTGCGGACACAAGACGACGCCGGGGTACCCGGTGCTGCATCAGGGAAAGTATGCTTTCTGAGCTGAAAAATGTGCTCGGAGAAGCGAATGTTGTGCTGAAATAGCTTTTCTTTTAGAACATATTGTGGTATAATAATCAATCAAGAGGAGTTGATGCCGTGAAAAAGCGAATATGGCTGCTTCCGCTGCTCATCCTCACGTCGGTTTTGCTGACCGGCTGCGCCTTGCAGACGGTGAATGAAATGTATGCGCTGCCAAAGCGGTCGAAGGAGTATGACAACTTGCAGTCCGCTATCGATTCCGCCATGTACGGCCTGAGCTATTCCGCGCCGGTCTCCGGGGAAAACCAGCAGACGGTGCAGATGGCCGATCTGGACGGCGACGGCGTGGAGGAATATATCGTATTTGCCCAGGGAAGCTCTGCCAACCCTTTGCAGGTGCTGATTTTCCGGCAGGAGGAGGACGGCGCGTGCCGCCTGATGGAGGTCATTCAGAGCAACGGCTCCGCCTTTGAGCAGGTGGAATACGTGCAGATGGACGACGCCCCCGGCTACGAGCTGGTGGTTGGGCGGCAGCTCAGTGACCAGGTGCTGCGCAGTGTGTCGGTGTACTCCTTTTCCGGCGGCAGCGCTGAGCAGCTGATGATGGTGGGCTACTCCAAATTTATCACCTGCGATCTGGATGACGACGGGTGCAGTGAGCTGATGGTCATTCTCCCCGGCGAATCGGAAACCGGGACAGGCTCTGCGGTGCTGTACCGCGTGCAGGACGGCAGCATTGAGCGCTCGGTGGAGGTCAACGTGTCGGAGAATGCATCCCACATCCGGCGGATCACGGAGGGACGGCTGCTGGGCGGAACCCCTGCGGTATTCGTCGCCAGCGCGGTAAACGAAAGCGCCATTGTGACGGACGTTTTCGCCTGGCGGAACGATCGTTTTTCCAATATTTCCTATTCCCGGGATTCGGACACCAGCGTCCAGACCCTGCGAAATTACTATGTGTACGCCGAAGACATTGACGGCGACGGCGTGATGGAGCTTCCCAGCCTGATCACCATGAAGCGCATTTCTCCGGAACATGAGGGAAAGCAGAAGTTTCTCATCCGCTGGTTCGCCATGGACCTGGAGGGCAGGGAGATGGACAAGCTCTTTACCTTCCACAATTATTTGGGCGGCTGGTACATGCAGCTGGCGAGCAGCTGGGCGGCGCGGGTATCGGTAGATCAGGACGGCGGACGGTATACGTTCTACGTGTGGGACGAGGACTACCGGCAGGCGTTGGATGTGTTTTCCATTTATGTTCTGACCGGCGGAAGCCGGGAGGAGGACGCCACAGTGGACGGCCGGTTTGCCTTCTATCGGGCAGAAGGCGTGGTTTACGCCGCAAAGCTGGAGGCCAATGCGGCCAAATTCGGCATTACGGAGAATCAACTTATCAACAGCTTCCATCTGATTCAGCAGGATTGGAAAACGGGAGAGACTTGAGGGGTGTCATATGAAAAAAGTACTGATTATGGAAGATGAACTGAATATCCGAAGCTTTGTGGTGATCAACCTGAAGCGGGCAGGGTACGACGCCATCGAGGCGGGGAACGGCCAGGAGGCGCTGGACGCCATTGCCGAGACCCCGGACATCGGCGTTGCCATCCTGGATATTATGGTGCCGGGGGATATGGACGGTTTCGAGGTCTGCCGCCGCATCCGCGCCAGCAATAAGCAGATGGGCATTATCATGCTCACCGCCCGCACCCAGGAGATGGACAAGGTTACCGGCCTGATGACCGGCGCGGACGACTATGTCACCAAGCCCTTTTCTCCCGCGGAGCTGACTGCCCGGATTGACGCGCTGTACCGCCGTATCGGCGGCGACAGCTCAGCAAGCTCCGAGCTGCTGACCCAGGGACCCTTCGTGATGAACACCCGCAACCATACTCTGGAAAAGAATGGGAACCGTATCCGCCTGACCCAGGTGGAGTACGCGATCCTGAAGCTGTTTATGCAGAATCCGGGCAGAGCGCTTTCCCGGGAGGACATTCTCTCCGCCGTCTGGGGACGGGATTACGAGGGCGAGCTGAAAATCGTGGACGTGAACATCCGCCGCCTTCGCCTGAAAATCGAGGACGATACCTCCAATCCCACCTATATCACCACGGTCTGGGGTCTGGGCTACAAGTGGGGCGCCTAACCCGGAATGAACATGAAATCCATGAAAAAGACGGGCGGCCTGCGAAAACGCTGGCTGCTGAACACCGTCGGCGTTGTCTTCGCCCTGGGGCTGGTGTGCGTGATGGCGGTAACGGCGTCCTACGCCACCTACTACTACTCCAACATGCAGTCTGACATGGAGAACCGGGCGAAAACCACTACGGATTTTTTTGCCGACTATATCAACCAGGACTACGGCGATTACTACCAGTCCTGTATCACCTATGCCAAGACCTTTGAGGACAAGGGCAAAATTGAGCTGCAATTTATCAACAATCAGGGCAGTCTCGTGGCGTCCTCCTATGGCCCCTGGGCGGGGCCGTCTCCCAGTACGTCGGATATCTGGGACGCCATCAGCATCCGGGACAAAAGCTCCTACATCGGCCGCGACCCGGACACCGGGGAACGCATCATGGCGGTTTCCTGCCCCATGATCTATTCCAACGGCGAGGTCATCGGTGTGCTGCGCTACGTAACCTCCACCCGGTTGGTGAACAGGCAGATCATTCTGGTGTGCTTGGTTTGCTGCTTTGTGCTGACGGTGGTGCTGGCGGTGGTGCTGCTCAGCAGCGGCTACTGCATCCGCTCCATCTTAAATCCTGTGGCGGAGATTACGGAAAAAGCCCAAAGAATCGCCTCCGGCAGCTACGGCGTCCAGATTCAGACGCCCTTCAAGGACGAGATCGGCGATCTGGCGGACACCATCAACGAAATGTCCACGAAAATCGCCCAGAACGAAAAAATGCAGGCGGAGTTCGTCTCCCAGCTGTCCCATGAGCTGCGCACCCCGCTGACCGTTATCAACGGATGGAGCGAGACGCTGCTGGCCGGAGACGACCTGAACGACGACACCCGGCAGGGGATGAAGATCATTTCCAGCGAGGCCAAGCGTCTGACGGAGATGGTTATGGATTTGCTGGACTTCACCCGGATGCAGGACGGCCGCATGACCCTGGCCGTGGAAATGACGGACATCCGGGGGGAATTCGAGGACACGGTGTATATGTACGGCAGCCGCCTTGCACAGGACGGCATTCAGCTGGTATACCTGGACAACGACGAGGACATCCCAGAAATTCCCTGCGACCCCCAGCGGATGCGGCAGGTATTTTTGAACCTGCTGGACAACGCCGCCAAGCACGGCGGCTCCGGCAAGCGGATCGAGGCGTCCATGTCCTTTGACGGCGAAAACGTGATCGTCTATATCCGGGACTTTGGCCCCGGCATTCCGGAGGACGAGCTGCCGCTGGTAAAGAAGAAATTCTACAAGGGCAGCTCCAGCGTCCGGGGAACGGGCATTGGCCTTGCGGTGTGCGACGAGATTGTGGAAATGCACGGCGGCACGCTGACGCTGGAAAACGCCGAGGGCGGCGGCACGCTGGTGACCATCCGTCTTCCGGCGGAACATTGAGGAGAAACCATGGCAAACAAAGAAACCGAAAACTGTGAAAAATTCAAAACCATGATCGGCGGTCAGGCGCTGATCGAGGGCATCATGATGCGGGGACCTGAAAAGGACGCCATCGTCATCCGGGGTAAGGACGGGTTGACCGTGGAGGTTTCCCCCCGAAAGCTGAACCCGCCCGGCTCCTGGAAAACCTGGCCGTTTATCCGGGGCATTTTCAACTTTTTTGACGCCCAGATCGTGGGCGTAAAGGCGCTGCTAAGGTCTGCCGACCTGGCTCCCGACGAAATGCAGGAGGAGCCGTCCAAATTTGATAAGTGGCTGGAAAAGAAGCTGGGAAGCGAAGCCTTCCAGAAGGCCATCGTCGGCATTGCCGTGGCCATGGGGCTGCTGCTTTCTATTGGCCTGTTTTTCCTGCTGCCTATGGTCATCAGCGGATTTTTTGACAAAATCATTACCGGTACGCTGCTCCTGAACCTGGTGGAGGGCGTCATCCGCATGGTGATCTTTATGGCCTATATGATTCTGGTGTCCAAAATGCCCGACATGAAGCGGGTGTTTTCCTACCACGGCGCGGAGCATAAGACCATTCGCTGCTATGAGGCGAGACTGCCCCTGACGGTGGAAAACGTTCGAAAAATGACACGGCTGCACCCCCGGTGCGGCACCAGCTTCCTGCTGGTGGTCATGGTGATCTCCATTCTGGTGTTTTCCATTGCGTCGTCTGCGCTGCTGGCGATCTTCCCGGGGCTGGAAGCCATTCGCGGCACCTTCGGCTACCGGCTGCTGATGATTGCCTTCAAGCTGCTGCTTTTGCCGGTGGTGGTGGGTATCACTTACGAGATCAACCGCTGGTGCGGAAGAAATGACAATACCTTTACAAGAGCGCTTTCCGCGCCGGGGATGTGGATGCAGCATTTCACCACCAACGAACCGGACGACTCCATGATCGAGGTGGGTATCGCGGCGGTACAGGCCGTGCTGCCCGAGAAGGAGGGTTCTGACCGTTGGTGAAGCAATACGGCCAGCTGTATCTGGACGCCCGCCATGCGCTGCTGGAAACCGAGGACGCCCAGACGGCGGGGATGATGGCGCGGCATCTGCTGTGCCATTTTTCCGGGAAGAGCCAGGAGGCCATTCTGGCAGACCGCGACCTGTACGCGTCGGAGCAGGTTTGCCTGGATATGAGCCGCGCCGTCCGGCGGCTGCTGGACGGGGAGCCGCTGGCCTACGTGCTGGGGGAGTGGGAGTTCTACGGCCTGCCCCTGCGGGTGACGCCGGATGTGCTGATTCCCCGGGACGATACCTGCGCCGTGGCCGAGCTTGCCATTCGCAAGGCGCTGTTTCTGGAGCAGGATCCCCGGATACTGGATTTGTGCTGTGGCTCCGGCTGCATCGGCCTTGCCATTGCCAGCCGGGTCAAGGACGCGAAGGTGACGCTGGCAGATTTGAGCATGGAAGCCCTGGCAATCGCCAAGGAAAACACCGGCCTGAACCGTCTCGGCGGACGGGTGCGGTGCGTTCAGGCGGATGCCATGCAGAAAGCCCCGGCCTTTCTCGGGAAATACGATATGATCGTCTCCAATCCGCCCTATGTTACCGGGGCGGAAATGCAGGCGCTTCCCCACAGCGTCAAGGACTTTGAGCCTGCAATGGCGCTTTACGGCGGGGAGGATGGCCTGGACTTCTACCGCGCCATCGTGGAGAATTATACGCCCGCGCTGAAAAAAGGCGGATTTGTCTGCTTCGAGTTCGGCATGGGACAGGGAGACGATGTGTGCCGGATTCTGGAAGAAAATGGGTATACCATTCTGGAACGAACCAGAGATTATAATGACAGAGAACGTGCCGTGCTTGCCCAGTATGGCAGGAAGGAAGATTGATTATGGCTACAAAGAAAACGGTTTATGAAGCCCCCGCCCCCGCGTCGGACAAGAAAAAGGCATTGCAGACGGCTCTTGCCCAGATCGACAAGAACTTCGGCAAGGGCACGGTCATGCGTCTGGGCGACCGCCCGGAGATGAACGTGGAAGCTATCCCCACCGGCTCGCTGGCGCTGGATGCTGCGCTGGGCATCGGCGGCGTGCCCAAGGGCAGAATCATTGAGATTTACGGCCCCGAATCCTCCGGTAAGACCACCCTGGCGCTGCACATTCTGGCAGAAGCCCAGAAGCGGGGCGGCGAAGTGGCCTTCGTGGACGCGGAACACGCCCTTGACCCCGTGTATGCCGCCGCATTGGGCGTGGATACGGACAATCTGCTGGTGTCTCAGCCCGATACCGGTGAGCAGGCGTTGGAAATCACCGACGCGCTTGTTCGCTCCGGCGCGGTGGACGCGGTGGTCGTGGACTCCGTGGCCGCGCTGGTTCCCAAGCAGGAAATCGAGGGCGAAATGGGCGACACCTTTGTCGGCCTTCAGGCGCGTCTGATGTCTCAGGCGCTGCGGAAGCTGGCAGGCACCATTGCCAAGACCAACTGTGTGGTCATCTTCATCAACCAGCTGCGTATGAAGATCGGCGTGATGTACGGCAACCCGGAGACCACCACCGGCGGCAACGCGCTGAAATTCTATTCCTCCGTCCGTCTGGACGTGCGCCGCATTGAGTCCATCAAAGAGGGCAGCAATGTCATCGGCAACAAGACCCGGGTCAAGGTGGTCAAGAACAAGGTCGCGCCGCCTTTCCGGGAGGCCGTGTTTGAAATTCTCTACGGCAAGGGCATTTCCAAGTGGGGCGAGCTGGTGGATCTGGCGGTTCAGCTGGACATTATCCAGAAGAGCGGCAGCTGGTTCTCCATGGGCGACGAGCGCATCGGTCAGGGTGCGAACTCCGTAAAGGATTACCTCATCGCCAACCCCGACATCGCCGAGAAGGTGGAAGCCGAGGTGCGGGAGAATCTGTGGAAGCTGAACAACGGCGCACCCAAAGCCCCCGCCAAGGCTGCCGATAAGGCGGTAGCCGTCAGCGCCGACGATTTCGACGATGAAGGTTGAGTCCCTGAAAACGTCTCCCGACCGGGCAGGGCGCTATTGGGTGACCTTTGACGACGGCAGCAAAATGGGACTGTACCGCCAGACGGTGGAGGATTTCGCCCTTTATTCCGGCAAAGATCTGGACGAGCAGGAGACGGAAGCCCTCCGCACCGCCGCCGGGCAGATGTCCGCCAAAATGCGGGCAGTTCGCATCGTCTCCGCGTCCAGCGTTTCCCGCCGGGACTTGGAAGCCCGTCTGGTGCGCAAGGGGGAAGACCCCCAGCAGGCCAAAGAAGCGGTAGCCTGGATGGAAGACCTGCATCTTGTAGACGACCGGGCGACGGCGGAGCAGGTGGTGAGCAGCTGCATCTCCAAGGGCTACGGCCTTGCACGCGCCAAGCAGGCGCTCTATGAGAAGCGCATCCCCAAGGAATACTGGGACGAGGTGCTTGCGGACTATCCAGACCAGACGGAAAAAATCACGGCGTTTCTGAAAAGCCGTTTGGACGCAGACTCCGACGAAAAGCAGATCAGGCGTGCCGTGGATGCGCTGATTCGCCGGGGTCACAGCTACGTCAGCGTCCGGCGTGCTTTGGACGCGCTTTCTTTTGATACAGAAGATTTTCAGGAGGAATTCTGAATTATGGCAAATATTGGTTTTATCTCCCTCGGCTGCGCCAAGAATCAGGTGGACTGCGAGCGGATGATGTATCGGGTGCAGGAGGCGGGACATACCGTCAAGTCGGATGTGGTCGGCAGCGATGTGGTGGTCATCAACACCTGCGGCTTTATCGATTCGGCAAAATCCGAGGCAATCGACTACATTTTACAGACCGCCGCCCTGAAAGCGGAGGGACTGGTGGGCAAAATCCTGGTCACCGGCTGCCTGTCCCAGCGGTATCAGGAGGACATTCTGAAGGAAATGCCCGAGGTGGACGGCATTCTTGGCACCGGAAGCTACACGGAAATCGTTCCCGCCATTGAAAAGCTCCTGAACGGGGAGCAGGTGGTGGACTTCGGCTCCATCGACGCCCCGGAAGTGGAAACGGGGCGCATCATGACCACGGCAGGGCATTACGCCTTCATCAAAATCGCCGAGGGCTGCGACAACCACTGCGCCTACTGCGTCATTCCCTCCCTGCGGGGCAAATACCGCAGCCGTCAGCTGGACGACGTGCTTTACGAAGCCCGGATGCTGGCGAGCAGCGGCGTGAAAGAGCTGATCGTGGTCGCCCAGGACACCAGCCGCTACGGAACGGACTTGCCCGGACACATGCGGCTTTTGCCGGAGCTTCTGCGGAAGCTCTGTGAGATCGACGATCTGCACTGGATCCGCGTCCACTACGTCTATCCTGATGAAATTGATGACGAATTCATTCAGGTCATGGCCTCCGAGCCGAAAATCGTCAAGTATCTGGACATTCCCATCCAGCACTGCAACAGCAAAATTCTGAAGCTGATGAACCGCCGGGGGGACGGGGCGTTTCTGAAAGCCCTGTTCGCAAGGCTGAGAGCCGGGATTCCCGGACTGGTCATCCGCACCAGCCTGATCACCGGCCTGCCCGGTGAGGGGGAGGAAGAATTCGCCGAGCTGTGCGATTTCCTGCGGGAGGAGCGCTTGGAGCGGGTCGGCGCTTTCGCGTTCTCGCCGGAGGAAGGCACTCCCGCCGCGAAAATGGAGCACGTGGACACGGACACCGCCGTCAAGCGGGCGGAGATCGTGGAAATGCTGCAATCGGAGATCATGGACGCCTACAACGCCGAAAAGCTGGGCAAGACCATGGAGGTTCTGGTGGACGGCTACGACGAGGAAAGCGGGCAGTTCTACGGCCGCACCTTCGCCGACTCCCCGGACATTGACGGCCGGGTCTGGATTGCGTCCGACGAGCCGGTTCACAAGGGCGATTTTGTTATGGTAAAAATTGACGGCTGCACCGACGGCGATCTGTGCGGCTACGTAGTGGAGGAAGAGGCATGACGCTGGCAAGCAAAATCACGCTGGTGAGGGTGGCAATGATCCCGGCGTTTATGGTGACCATGTACTTATCCGGCGGCGTGCCGGGAATGTGGATGTACGTTTCCCTCGCAATTTTTATTGTTGCCAGCCTGACGGATTCCCTGGACGGCTATATCGCCCGGCACTACAATCAGGTCACGGATTTTGGAAAATTCCTTGACCCCCTGGCTGACAAGCTGCTGGTGATCGCCGCCATGTGCATGTTCTGCCAGTGGGGCGTGTTTCCCGCCTGGGCGCTGATGATCGTGCTGACCCGGGAATTTGCCGTGACGGGACTGCGGCTGATCGCCGTCCAGAAGGGGCATGTGATCGCCGCCGGATGGAGCGGCAAGGTCAAGACCGCCAGCACCATGGTGGGGCTTTGCGTCATGATGGCGCTGCCCGGCGTGACCGTACTCAATTGGGTCGTTATCGGTGTTATTGTGCTCACCACGGTTTATTCCGGCGTGGAATATTTTATCCAGAACTGGAAATGCCTGTGGAGCTGAAAAACGAAGCGCTGTCATCCCGCTGCGGCGGGATGACAGTATTTTTGTGAAAAATAATCTGCCCATGCAACATTTTGACCCATTGAATCGTTTCTTATCTGAGAGGAGGGGAAGGCAAATGCCTACTTTGCTGCGCACCAACAAAGAAATCATGGAAATCTATGACCGCCAGGTTGACACCGTTTACCGTGTCTGCTATGCATACATGAAAAACGCCCCGGAAGCAGAGGATATGACCCAGGAGACCTTCCTGCGGCTGATGTCCAACGGAAAGCCTTTTGCAGACCAACGCCACGAAAAGGCGTGGCTCATTATCACGGCGTCAAACCTCTGCAAGGACACCCTGAAAAAGTGGTGGCGTAAAAATGAGAACATAGACGATTACACGTCCCTGCCCCAGGAGCGGACGGAGACGGGAAACGACGTGCTGGACGCCATTCTGGCGCTGCCCCAGGACTACAAGGACGTCGTCTATCTGTACTACTACGAGGGATACACCACTGCGGAAATTGCTGCCCATCAGAACTGTCCGGAAAGCACCGTCCGCAGCCGCCTGTCCCGGGCAAGAAAGCAGCTTATGACCATGTTAGGAGGTGCTGACAGATGAAAAGTCAAGTGATTTGTGACGCTTTGAACACGGTCAACCCTACGCCTGCCCAGAGAGCCAGAATGCGCGCGGCTTTGGAAGCCCAGCTTCCCGCCGAAAAGCCCCATCGCCGGGGCGCGCATCAGCAGAAAGCATCGACTCCCCGTTGGTGGACGATCATTCCCGCCGCCGCGGCGCTGTTTGCGGTGGTGCTGCTGGGTATTTTTGTCCTCGGACGGACGGATAAGGCTTCGCCGTCCATGTCCAATGTCCCTACCGAGCCGCTGACGCTGGAAAGCCTGCTATCCTCGGCAAATTACAAGGCCAGCATGGAGATCAAGGACTACGTCCAGAGCTGCAACGCAACAGGCGACGTAGACGAAACCCTCTCCGAAGCCTACCGCGCCTATGGCTGCCGGAACACGGAAATGGCGCAGAAGGTGGACGAAATCTGCACGAAATACGGCCTGAACAAGGTCGGAGACGGAATTTCCCCGGATACCACCGAAGAAATGTTCACCGCGCTGAATGTCAGAAGCATGGTCAGAGACTCCGGGAACGGGGACGTGACCACCAGCAATCCCAGCTATTCCGCCGACGGCAATTTTGAATTCTGGGGCGCGACCACGGTCAGCGGCGTAGACTACCCCATAGAATACCGGGCGTACCGCGCCATGAAGCAGACCCTGTCCACGGCCTATTGGGAAATCGAGAATACGAGCGATTACCAGTGGTCGAATGCCGTCACCACCGCCGGGACGGATGTCCTCATTGCCGTGGGGCAGAACAATTCCCTAGTGTTGACGGACACCGGCGACTCCGTTGTCGTGATCGTTGTGATGAACGCCACGACGGGGGACACCCAGACGGGAAAGGCGGCGCTGGAAGCCTTTGCCAACACCTTTGACCTGTCCCTCGCCCCGAGAACCCAGAACGCCCCCGTTGAAACCACCGCCCCCACCGAGAACGGCACCGCGATTCCGGAAGCCTATCAGCCGGTTATCGCCAAATATGTCACCGCCCTTACGGAGCACTGGGGCGGGGAGGCGTGCAGCAACGCGGATATCAGCATTCTGGTGAGCTACGCAACCTCCCCCAGCGAGCTGGGCTATGCGCTCCTTGATCTGGACAATGACGGCACGGATGAGCTTATCATCGCCAACGACGCCGAACGGCAGGTCATTTACGACCTGTATTCTCTGGTGGACGGCAAGCTGGTGCATGTGTTCACCGGCTGGGATCGGAATTCCTATGAGCTGCGGGAAGGCTACCGCATTCTGAACATCGGGTCGAACGGCGCGGCGTCCGCGGACTATGTGTACTGCCACCTGAGCAATGGGCAGCTGGTCACGGACAGCCTTATCCGGTTTGACGCGGTGACAGACCCGGATCACCCGTGGTTCCGGGGGACGGGCGAGAATGATCTTGCGCCGATCACCGACGAAAACTGGTCGGAGGACGAAGTTTACAGTGCCGCCGCCAGCCTTCCCATTGCAATTACACCATTCGCAGACGCCAGTGCCGGGAGTTATGACCCGGCACTGGCCGATTATGAGGGGTATCTTTCCACCATCGACACGAGTTCCATAAAATACTACGCGCTTCGTGACCTGGATGGTGACGGACAGAATGAATTGCTGCTGTATAATTCGGGAGAAACTTTGATGAAGGTGGCCGCAATTCAAAATGGCACTGCGCAGGAGATTTTGTCCGGCAATGTGCTTGATCTTTGCGAAGGCAATGTTCTGGAAGAATGGGATGGTGGTTCCGGTGCGGAACAGCGGACGTATTACCGGGTGGAAAACCACACAGCAGTTCCGTTTGAGTGCATTATTTATAATATCGATGAAAACCAATGCTACCGGGATAGTAATTACGACTTTTATGAAGAAAATCTGACGCCCATCACTGAGGAAGAGTATAATCGGGTCGTTAACACTTATCCCGGTATGTCCTTCTGGGATTGTAACCCAAAGCCGCTTGGATAAAATACTACGCGCTTCGTGATCTGGACGGCGACGGGCAGGACGAACTGCTGCTGTTTAACAGGGACAAGACGCTTAGCAATGTGGCCGGCGTTCAGAACGGCACCGCGCGGGAAATTCTGAGCGGAAGTACGCTTTATTTGTGCGCGGGAAATGTTCTGGAGTACTGGGGCGAGGGTTCCGGCGGAAGCAGCAGTACCTATTATCAGGTGGAAAACAAAACGGCTGTTCCGATAGAGAGTATTACTTACCGCGGCAATAATGACCAATGGTATCGGGACAGAGATTTTGACTTTATGAAAGAAGACCTGACACCCATCACGAATGAGGAATATCAGCGCATCGTGGACACCTATCCCCGCATGACCATGAGCGATTGCAACGCGAGGGCACTCCCAGAAATATAACCTGACGAAGGCGGGCGTAAGCGCCCGCCTTCGATTTTGACTGGATTTTTCCGTTTCGATGTGATATAATGTCCGGGCATTTCAACATACAAGCGAGGGAAAACCATGAATGATAAGGAAATCGGCGAGATCCGGCGGCATCTGCGGCGGGATCGCAGCAATATCACGGCCATTTACGGCTGCTATGTGAACGACAACAAGGAGGTCGTCTCCGAGTTCCGCCAGAGCACCGGCATCATGCCGGAGAACGAGTCCGACAAGTATTTTGCCCTTCTGCGCCGCTCTCTTTCCGGCGCCATCGGCAAGAATCTCATTGACATCACCTTCAAGACAAGTCAGGTGGCAGGCTCTCCGGAGCATAAAATGCTCATGGATCTGCGGGAGACCAAGTTGGCGGACGACGCGCTCCGCCGGGATTTTTGCCAGAAGATCATCGACACCGTCACCATTGAGGGCAATTACCTGATTCTGCTGTGCTGCGACAGCTACGACGTTCCCTTCAAGAGCAAGGACGGCGATTCTCAGGCGGACAATTCCGACGAGACCTACACCTTCATTCTCTGCGCCATCTGCCCCGTCAAGCAGACCAAGGCGAATCTCCACTACGTCCCGGAGGAAAAGCTGTTCCACGACGGCGCGATGAACCAGATGGTTTCCGCCCCCGCGCTGGGATTCCTGTTCCCCGCCTTTGACGACCGGGCGACCAACATCTATAACGCCCTGTACTACACCCACGACATCACGGCGTCTCAGGATGGGCTGATTGAGGCGGTGTTCAACACCCCGGTGCCACAGCCGGCCGCCGAGCAGAAGAAGTCCTTCGAGGCGCTGCTCACCACGTCCCTGGGGGAGGATTGCAGTCTGGACGTGGTGCAGACGGTTCACGACCAGCTGTGCCAGCGCATCGAGCTGCACAAGGAGAGTAAGGTGCCGGAACCCCTGATGATCTCCAAGGAGGACGTGAAGGAGGTGCTGACCTCCTGCGGCGTTTCCCAGGAGCATCTGGCCAAATTCAGCGTGGACTACGACGAAGCCTTCGGCTTCGAGGCCGACCTGCACCCCAAGAACATCATCGACAACAAGCATTTTGAGGTGAAGACCCCGGACGTGGTCATCAAGGTAGACCCCGCCAGAAGCGACCTGATCGAGACTCGCGTCATCGGCGGCGTGAAGTACATTCTGATCTCCGCCGACGAGAATGTGGAGGTCAACGGCGTCAATATCAACATTGCTGATTCCGAAAAGGAAACGGCCGCTGTCTGATTCATAAAGAATGCCCTGCACCGGAAGGTGCAGGGCAAACTTATGTAATTTACTTTTTGGAATTTTCCACGGCGCCGACGATGATATCGACACACTGGTCAATGCCGAGAACGCCGGAATTCAGGCAGATACCGTAATTCTGGGACTGACCCCAGGTGCGCCCGGTGTAGTGCTGATAGTTCACGCGGCGGCGCTTATCCTTCTCGTTCAGACGCGCCTCCGGACTCTTGTCGGACTCGCCGTACAGGCGGACGATGCGGTCGGCGCGGAAGGCCATATCCGCGAAAATGAAGGTATGCAGCGCGTCGGGACGATCTTTCAGAATGTAGTCCGCGTTCCGGCCGACGATGACGCAGGCGCCCTTCTCCGCCAGCTGAAGAATCACGCTGCACTGGATATTCCACAGGAAATCGGCTGTGGACAGGCCGTTCATCACGCCGGGAACGCCCTGGGGGGCGAAAGCGTAGGAAAACAGACTGCTGCTGGGGGAATGCTCGCCGTGCTCTTCCACAAATTTGGGGGCGAAGCCGGATTCCAGGGCAATCTGATTGACCAGCTCCTTGTCATAGAAGGGAATGCCAAGCCGCTCGGCGACCTTGTGGCCGATGGTGCGTCCGCCGGAACCAAATTCACGGCTGATGGTGATGATTTTCTTTTCCATAAAGAACCTCCTTCGGAGAATGCAGTGGCTTCTCCTACTGCTATTATAGTAAAAATGCTGTCAAATGTCAAGAATTGGTTCGCTCATTTGGCAGAATTGCCGACGGCGCTTCCTCATACTATTTCTCGATAAAATGGTTAACACCATTTTATCCTGCGAATCCTTCGCAGGCCGCCAGCAGCGGCGAGAAATGTATGGACTTATGTTTTTTGCGGCTACGCCGCTGGCTGCTGAAACAGCAGCCGGATAAAACGGTTAAAAACCGTTTTATTAAAAACGAGTATCAGAGCGGCTTGCTGCCGCCGTATACCCGGTCAATTTCTTTCAAGATATCCGTATCAGCGGGGCAGAAGGTGAAATTTTTCGTTTCGCTGGGGTGAATCCAGCGCAGGGCGTTGTGTTCCAGCGCCTG
>QWCN01001404.1_pt1 | contig 41388 bp, 35 predicted proteins | sample 1972711 | NCBI WGS metagenome assembly QWCN01 (sample SAMN09866707, study PRJNA288562) | Human gut metagenome isolate term1_stool, whole genome shotgun sequencing... | isolation source: gut | host: Homo sapiens | place: USA: California
AAAAATGGCGTAGTAGCCGAAAAGCCAAAACCCGAAAACCCTTGCAAATCAAGGAAAAATCGAAGGAGAATGAGTATATATGAAATTAGGTATCGTGGGTCTGCCCAACGTGGGCAAGAGCACGCTTTTCAATGCGCTGACGAACGCCGGGGCGGAGTCGGCGAACTACCCGTTCTGCACGATCGAGCCGAATGTCGGCGTTGTCACCGTGCCGGACGCGCGGCTGGACTATCTCGCGGAGATGTACCAGCCGAAGAAATACACCCCCGCCACGATCGAGTTCGTGGATATCGCGGGTCTTGTCAAGGGCGCGTCGCAGGGCGAAGGTCTCGGCAACAAGTTCCTCGGCGATATCCGCAACACCGATGCCATCGTTCACGTCGTCCGCTGCTTTGATAATGCCGACATCATCCGCCACGAGTGCTCGCACGACCCCGTGAGCGACATTGAGACCGTCGATCTCGAGCTCATCCTCGCCGACATCGAAATGCTGCGCCGCCGCCAGGACAAGGCGGAAAAAAACGCCAAGAGCGGCGACAAGAAATTCAAAAAAGAAGCCGAGGTCCTCGGCCGTCTGATCGAGTGGATGGACGGCGGACGTTCCGCCCGCAGCTTTGAAGCCGACGAGGAGGAGCGCGAGATCATCGCCGCGTCCGACCTTCTCACCAACAAGCCCATCATCTATGCCGCGAATCTCGACGAGGACGGCTTCTCCGCCGGGGCGGAGAACAATGCCTACTACCGGCAGGTCAAGGCGCTCGCGGACGCCGAGGGCAGCCGCGTGCTGCCGGTGTGCGCCCGGTTTGAGCAGGAGATCGCGGAGCTGGATGAGGAGGAGCGCGCCGTGTTCATGGAAGAGCTCGGCATGACCGAATCCGGATTGCAGCGTCTCATTCAGGCGTCCTATGAGCTGCTGGGTCTCATCTCCTTCCTGACGGCGGGCAGCGACGAGGTGCGCGCCTGGACGATCCGCCGCGGCACCAAAGCGCCGCAGGCCGCCGGCAAGATCCACACCGACTTTGAAAAGGGCTTCATCCGCGCCGAGATCGTGGCGTTTGACGATCTCAAAGCCTGCGGCAGCATGGCCGCGGCCAAGGAAAAAGGCCTTGTCCGGCTTGAGGGCAAGGACTACGTGATGCACGACGGCGATGTGACGCTCTTCCGCTTCAACGTTTCCAAGTGAGCGAAAAACGCATAGGCGTTCTCGATACATGGCGGGCAGCGGCGCTGCTCGCCATGATCGTATGGCACTTTCTTTTTGATCTTGCGTCGGTGGGGCTTGTGCCGGATTTGCTTATGCAAAGCGGCGTTATGGAGCTTGCGCGGTATATGATCGCCGGGAGCTTTATCGTGATCTCCGGCGTATGCGCGCGTCTCTCGAAGCGCCCTCTGCGCCGGGGGCTCATCGTGTTTGCCGCGGCGCTTCTTGTGTCCGCGGTGACATATCTTATCGGCGCTCCCGTATACTGGGGCATACTGCATTTGCTCGGCGTGTGCATGCTGCTGTATGCTGCGGCGCGCAGACGCTGGGAGGCTCTGCCGGGAATCTATGCCTGCGGCGCGGCGCTGCTCATTTTTGCGCTGACGTTCATGCTGCCCATCCGTGTGCGGGTGGGTGTGCCGTTCCTTTTTCCGCTCGGGCTGCGCGCGGCGGCGTTCGCCTCGGCGGATTATTATCCGCTGCTGCCGTGGGGCGCGCTCTTTTTCGCCGCGGCTGCGGCAGGGGAGAGGCTCGGCGATATGCCGCCAGAGAAGAAGTACGCAAGCGCGCCGCGCGCTCTCGCGTGGCTGAGCCGCCGCTCGCTCCTTATCTATCTTGTACATCAGCCCGTGCTGCTCGCGCTGGCGGCGCTTTTGCAGCGTGCGGCGCAGGGGGCTTGACACCCGCATTTTTTGGGTGTATAGTCCCGACATAGGCGTTGAAGGGAAACGCCCGGAGAAGTCAGCGCAGAGAGGGACGCGCTTTGGTGAAAGCGTCCTGCGGACGAGCCCGGTATCGACCGTCCCGGAGCCGGTGGGAGGAAATGCCCGCCCGTTTGACCGCGTTATGGGTCAATGAGTGAAATAACAGGGTGGAACCGTGTTTTCAAAGCACCCCTGTGCCGTTTTTGGCGCGGGCGTGCTTTTTTGTTTGCAAAAGAGTAATATACATCGGAGGAGACATCATGGAAGAGAACGCTTACAGCTGGGAAAATCCCGAATACCGCAAAACGTACCATCATACCTGCTCGCACGTCATGGCGCAGGCGATCTGCCGCCTGTACCCGGGCACGAAGCTCGCCATCGGCCCCGCGATCGAAGAGGGCTTCTATTACGACATCGACAGCGAGCACACCTTCTCTCCCGACGACTTTGAAGCCATCGAGAAGGAAATGCGCAAGATCTGCAAGGAAAAGCTGAAGCTCGAGCGCTTTGAGCTGCCCCGCGCCGAGGCCGTTGCGCTCATGGAAAAGGCCGAGCAGCCTTACAAGGTCGAGCTGATCAACGATCTGCCGGAGGACGCCGTCATTTCCTTCTACCGCCAGGGCGAGTTCACCGACCTGTGCGCCGGTCCGCATCTTGATTCCACCGGCCGTATCAAGGGCAACGGCATCAAGATCACGAACGTCACGGGCGCCTACTGGCGCGGCGATTCCAAGCGCAAAATGCTCCAGCGCTTCTATGCCGTGAGCTTCCCGAGCAAGGACATGCTCGACGAGTACCTCGCCCGCATCGAGGAAGCCAAGAAGCGCGACCACCGCAAGCTCGGCAAGGAGCTCGGCCTCTTCACGCTCATGGACGAAGGCCCCGGCTTCCCGTTCTTCCTGCCGAAGGGCATGGTGCTGCGCAACACGCTCATTGACTACTGGCGTCAGGTACACAAGCGCTACGGCTATGTGGAGATCTCCACGCCGATGATCCTCAACCGCGCGCTGTGGGAGCGCTCCGGCCACTGGGAGCACTATAAGCAGAACATGTACACCACCGTCATCGACGGCGAGGACTACGCCATCAAGCCGATGAACTGCCCGGGCGGCATGCTCGTTTACAAGTCCGAGCCGCACTCCTACCGCGATCTGCCGCTGCGCGTGGGCGAGCTGGGCCTTGTCCACCGCCACGAGCTTTCCGGCGCGCTGCACGGCCTCTTCCGTGTCCGCTGCTTCACGCAGGACGACGCGCACATCTTCATGACCTGGGAGCAGATGAAGGACGAGATCAAGAATGTTGTCCGTCTGTTCGACGAGGTCTACTCCGTGTTCGGCCTGCGCTATGAGATCGAGGTCTCCACGATGCCCGAGGATCACATGGGCGATGTGAAGGACTGGGATTTCGCCACCGAAACGCTCAAAGCCGCCGTGACCGAGATGGGCAAGAGCTACGTCATCAACGAGGGCGACGGCGCGTTCTACGGCCCGAAGCTCGACTTCCATCTGGCCGACAGCCTCGGCCGTACCTGGCAGTGCGGCACGATCCAGCTCGACATGCAGCTTCCCGAGCGCTTTGAGCTGGAGTACACCGGCGCGGACGGCGAGAAGCACCGCCCGGTTATGATCCACCGCGTCGTTCTCGGCTCCATCGAGCGCTTCATCGGCATCATCACCGAGCACTACGCCGGCGCGTTCCCGGTGTGGCTCGCGCCCGTGCAGGTGCGCGTTCTCACGATCACCGACCGCGCGAACGAGGCCGCCGAAAAGGTCGCCGCCGCGCTTGACGCTGCCGGGCTGCGCGTGGAGAAGGATCTTCGCAACGAGAAGATCGGCAAGAAGATCGCCGAAGGCCGCAGCCAGAAGATCCCGTATCTGCTCATTCTCGGCGACAAGGAAGCCGAGAGCGGCACGGTCGCGGTGCGCAGCCGCGGCGGTGACGAGGGCGTCATGGCTCTCGACGACTTCATCGCGCGCGTGAACGAGGAAGTCCGCGCAAAGAAAAACTAAAATTTGACATCATAAAACAAATTGCACCCCTCCAAACTATGAAAAACGGTTTGGAGGGGTTTTTATGACAAAATATGGAATAAAACGCGCCTGCATTGCGATCGCGGTGCTGTTCGCGGTGAATATAGCGGTCATCACGCTCGCACAGAGGGCGGACGCGGCGTCGTACAAGCGTGGCTCTACCGGCAGTGTCGTTTCCGAAATTCAGCAGAAGCTCAAGGACTGGGGCTACTACAGCGCCGACGTGGACGGCGTTTACGGCAGCCGCACGGAGGCGGCGGTGCTGCTCTTCCAGCAGAAAAACGGTCTCGCCGCCGACGGCAAGGCCGGCACGGAAACGCTCGCGGCGCTCGGCATTTCGTCCGCGGGGCTCATCGAGCAGAACACCTCCGGCGACGTGGCGCTGCTCGCGCGGCTCATCTCCGCCGAGGCGCGCGGCGAGAGCTACGAGGGACAGGTCGCCGTGGGCGCGGTCGTGATGAACCGCATCGCGCATCCGTCGTTCCCGAACACGCTCTCCGGCGTTATCTATCAGCGCGGGGCGTTCTCCTGTCTCGATGACGGGCAGTTCGACGAGCCGGTCGCGCAGAGCGCCTACGCCGCCGCGCGCGACGCCATGAACGGCTACGATCCGACCGGCGGCGCGATCTACTACTTCAATCCCGTCACGGCGACGAGTAAGTGGATCTGGTCACGCCCGCTGATCGTGCAGATCGGCAAGCACCGCTTCTGCGCATAGCCGTGCGCCCCGTTCGGTCGATTTTTCTTGCTTTTTTCGGATCGATCCGTATAATTATTTTATAGACACGACCTCCAACCGGAATGTTCGCACAGACCTTCATTCTCCCGGGCGTCGTGTCTTTTTTATCAGAGGAGCGGCTGCATAACGGCTCCGAGATGCCGTAAAGTCCGAATGCGAAAGTTTATTATATTGCAGAAATAACCGATGCAGACGGAACTGTGATCGTAGATCACGAAGCAATATCCGCGGCGCGCGCCGAAAATTCCCGCGAGGGCTTGACGATGCTTTGGATAATATGTCTGGCCTACTGGGGATTTGGCATAGGGGGCTACTGCATTTTATGCCACGCTTCCGAGCACCCGCGTCTGGCGGGGCTGCTGATACGGCGGGAGTTTCGTAATTTTTAGCAGTATTTGCCTTGCATCGGGAGTCTTGGATTTTATCGGGCAAAAACTGCTGGCGCGAAAGAGGTGAGACAATGCGGCTGAAGCGAGATACGAAAGATGTTATTGAAAGCACAATTCTTCTTATTTTAGGTTGTGCCGAACAGAGTGCCGTTATTTTCGCGTTTTTACTGCATGGCGTGTCAGTCCCCCTGCTTTTTGGAGAGCAGTGTGCGGTACTTGTACTGCTTGTCGGCCTTACAGGTCTGCGAAAGAATATGTCTCAGATAGAGATCTGTGAAAAAGGGGTGCAGGTCAGAGACCCTGTCCGGACAGCTTTCTTTTCTTATGCCGAGGTAAAGACGCTTGTGTGTGTCACTTACTGGAATAGAAAACCGGCCAAAGATTATCTGGTCATTTCGCGGCACAGCATCGACCGTCCGGAAATCGAAATGATTTCGCATTCTTATGTCGCGTCGGTTCTTTCCCGTTCATATCATGCGGCGCTGTCCGAGACATCAAAACGAAAATTGCTGTATAGCGAATGCCCGGCTTTACAAAAAGTATTGTACTGCAATTCCCCAAAATACAAGGGGCCGCACCGGCGGACGTTCCTTCTTGACGGCGGCTTTCTTGTGACTGCCCTGCTGCTGTACTTATGGAATACTCTGCTGGCAGTCGGCGCGGTAAGCGCCGTGGTCTCGCAGGTGCTTTGCTGCGCGCTGGATGCCGCATTTCTGCTTTTCTGGTGGAAACAGCTCCGGCGTTTCTTCGGGAAAAAGCACGCCCCATCCGAATGATTGAAGCCAAGGAAAAGACGGAAACAGAATGGCATTTCATAAAATGCCCCGCTCCCAAAGCGGCAGATTTGCATTGGGCGTCGGAGTAGCCAATGTCGTCAGTGGGTGGCTTGGCAAGCGGAACCTGTTTCCGGATGCCCCCACATGGAAACCTTGGTAAGACTGGAGGTGTGAATCATGGATTTAGGCTGGATTTATGTTTACCTTGGAATAGCGGTTCTTTCTTTTTTGACATTCAAAAATTTGGCCGTTGGCCAGATTGAAGAAATCGGAATAAGTTCCCGGTACTATCCAAAGCATTACATCACGCCGAAACGGTGGATAAGGAACATTTTCCATATAAAGAAGCACAAAATCCCACGATATCTTTATTTTGAATTGCTGCTTTCCCTTTTCTTTTTGGCCCTTGGTCCGCTTAATATTGTGATCTGCGTTGCGGTAGATGGTGAGAACTTCGTTTCCGGTATGCTGGTTATGTTTCATTCAGGCTTGATACTCATTAACATGATTTTTATCGCTATCATGACACTGCTTTATTTTAAAAGGAAATAGCTGACCTCCGGATGCAAAAAGATATACCTTGATGAGATCCGGCTATTCCAAAACGCTATGACGCTGAGCGATCCCGAAGCGGCTTCCGGTGCAAAAACGGCTTTGTCAACCGACGGTTGACAGATTTCCAGCCGCCGATTGGTGGCTTGCAACCCGGAAAGACGGTATATTGACTCCAACATCACGGCGCAGCATAAGCGCCACGAAACGGAGGAAACGAATATGATCCTGGCGGACAAGATCATCCGGCTGCGGAGAAAGAACGGCTGGTCGCAGGAAGAGCTGGCGGAGAAAATGAACGTATCGCGGCAGGCGGTGTCCAAATGGGAGAGCGCGCAGACCGTGCCCGATCTTGAAAAGATCCTGATGCTCGGCGCTCTCTTCGGCGTTACGACGGACTATCTTCTCAAGGACGAATTGGAGAGTGAGGAATTCACATCCGGCGAGGATTCCGCCATCCGGCGGCTCACGCTCGCCGAGGCCAACGAATATCTGGCCCTGCGGAAAACCGCCTCCGTGCGTATGGCGGCGGCGACGTTTCTCTGCATCGTCTCGGTCATTCCGCTGCTGATCCTCAGCGCGCTCGCCGAGAGCCCGGCTTACGGCATTTTGGAAAACACCGCTTCGGCCGCAGGGCTTATCGTGCTGTTCCTCTTTATCGCAGCGGCGGTCGCGGCTTTTCTCTCCTGCAGCTTTAAAAACGCTCCCTATGCGTTCCTTGATAAGGAGCCGTTTGACACGGAGTACGGCGTGACGGGCATGGTGAGCGAGCGGCAGCGGCAGTATAAAAGCACGTATGCTCGCTGCAACATGGTCGGCACGATGCTCTGCATCCTCTCTCCGGTGCCGATCTTCATCGGCATGGCGGAGGGGAGCGATCTTGCGATGATCCTCGCGGTGTGCGGAATGCTGTTCCTTGCCGGGGTCGGCGCGGCGGTTTTCGTTGTGACGGGCGTCCGCTGGGCGGGCATGCAGAAAATTTTGCAGTCCGGCGACTACGCTCCGGCGGAGAAAAAGCGCAACCAAAAGGAGAAGGCACTTTCCGCTGCCTACTGGACGCTCGCTGTGGCTGTGTATCTCGGCTGGAACTTCACGACCGAGGACTGGAAGAACACATGGATCGTCTGGCCGGTCGCGGGTGTGCTGTACGCGGCGGTGCTGCATCTTTACCGTCTGTTCACGAAAAGCCGCGAAGACTGAGCCGCCGTGTTTTCTACGGCGGCGAGCGCCCGGAGATGGATTGACGCGCGAGTAAAAAATGGCGAATTGAGAAAGAATATGCCCGCAGGGCGGGGCCGGTGTGCCACGCCCTGCGTTTTTCGTTCATCCGCTGGGACGCCCTTGCAATCGGAGGGGAAGCGCGCTATACTATATAAGGAAAATTATGTTATTAAAGGGGGGTTCCCGTTGAGTTTCTGCGATAAATGCGGTGCGTATATCCCGATCGGGGAAACCGAGTGCCCTGCCTGCGGCTACGACCCGGAGGCCGAAGCGAAAAAGGCGGCGGAAGCCGCGCAGCGCGCCGCCGAGGAAGAGCGCCGCCGTGCCGCCGAACAGGCGCGCCGTGAGCGGGAAGAAGCCGCGCGCAGAGCGCAGGAAGAGGCGCAGCAAAAGGCAAGAGAAGAAGCCGAACGCCGCTATGCCGAGCAGCAGAAGCGCTGGCAGCAGGACCCGTGGCAGCAGACGCACACCGGCGGCCCGGCGCAGGGACAGTATACCTCCCAGCGCACGGCCGGAGCCGCGCAGGCGCAGTACACCTCGCAGCGTACCGGCTCGGCGCAGCCGAACGCCCAAAACGCCGGACAGCAGCGGACGTACTCGCCCGCGGACGAGACGATGCGCCGTCAGGCTGCGGAGTCGGTCGAGCGGCAGAAGCTCTCTGTATTCTCTTATCTCGGCCCCTTCTGGCTCATCCCTGCCATCACGCAGAAGGATGACCCTTTCATGAAATACCACACGGAGCAGGGGCTCGGACTCATCATCTTCGGTATTCTTACGAGTCTGCTCGGCAACCTGTGGGGCTGGGTCGGCACCGTCGGAGGCATCATCTGCACCATCGGCGCGATCAAGGGCATTGTGAGCGTTCTCAAGGGCAAACGGGAACCGCTGCCGGTGATCGGCGATCTTGTGCAGTCGGTCAAGGAATCCATCGCGAAGCGGAAAAACAAGCGTTGACAAGGAGGACACACGAATGAAGCCGATCGTATATTTCTCCCGCGAGATCACGCCGGAAAAGGTGCTGGAGCTTTACCGTGTTCTCGGCAAGGAGCTTCCGGGCAAGATCGCGGTCAAGGTGCACTCCGGCGAGGAGGGCAACCAGAACTTTCTGCACCCCGAATTCTGGAAGAGCGTTGTGGACGCGGTGAACGGCACCGTCGTCGAGTGCAACACGGCGTATGAGGGTGCGCGCAATCTCACCGAGCAGCACCGCCGCCTCCTGCGCAAGCACGGCTGGTCGGAGGTGTTCGACGTGGATATTCTCGATGCCGAAGGCCCCGATCTGGAGCTTCCCATTCCGAACGGCAGCGTGCTGAAAAAGGACATCGTCGGCAAGGACATCGAAAACTACGACTCCATGCTCGTCCTCTCCCACTTCAAGGGCCACCCGATGGGCGGCTACGGCGGAGCGCTCAAGCAGCTCTCCATCGGCTGTGCCTCCACTGCGGGCAAGGTGTGGATCCACTCCGGCGGCACGACGACCGACCAGAGCCAATTCTGGAACAGCCTTCCGGCGCAGGACGTGTTCCTTGCGGGCATGGCGGACGCGGCAAGCGCCGTTGTGGATTATTTCCACGGCAACATGGCGTTTGTGAACGTGATGAAAAACCTCTCCGTGGACTGCGACTGCTGCGCCGTGGCGGAGGACCCCTGCATGAAGGACATCGGCATTCTCGCCTCGCTCGACCCGGTCGCGGTCGATCAGGCGTGCATCGATCTCATTTATGCCGCGACGGACGACCCCGGCCGGGAGCATTTCATCGAGCGCGTGGAGTCGCTCCACGGCATCCACACGCTCGAGTGCGCCGCCGCTCTCGGCGTCGGCAGCCGCGAGTATGAGCTCGTCGAATTGTAAAAATAACTCGCCGTGCTTTTGGCGGAATTGACAAGCAAATCCTTTGCATGATAAAATGCAAAAGAGCGGATGCGAATCGGTCTCATAATTCGCGTCCGCTCTTTTTTTGATAAAAGAAAAGAAAGGGAGATGGTCGTCGTGGGAAAGCTGTTCGGGAAAACATGGTTATTCGATACGCTCGTGGAGATCGCGGGAAGCATACTGACCGGCGTCGCCATTTATAACTTCGCGCTGCCCGCAAAGTTCCCGATGACCGGCTTTTCCGGTCTCGCGCTGATCTTATACCGCCTGTTCGATCTGCCCATCGGCGTGATGACCATTGTGCTCAACATCCCTGTGGCGATCCTCTGCTATCGGGTGCTCGGGCGGCGGTTTTTCCTTTGCAGCGTGCGGTGCATGATCCTCTCCTCGCTTTTCGTGGATTACATAGCCCCGATGCTGCCGCAGTACACCGGCGAGCGGCTCGTCGCCGCCATCTGCGCGGGCGTGCTCGGCGGGCTGGGCTACGCGCTCATCTATATGCGCAACTCCTCCACCGGCGGCGCGGACTTCATCACAATGGCGCTCAAGGCCAAGCACCCGCACCTGCCGCTCGGCCGGTTCATCATGCTCACGGACGGCATCGTTGTGGTGCTCGGCGGCATCATTTTCCGCGATTTTGACGGCATCGTCTACGGCATGATGATCGACCTCATTTTCGCCGTCATTGCCGACAAGATCATGTACGGCGCGAACGCCGGAAAGCTCGCACTCATCGTCACCGACCACGGCGAAGCCGTCACGGAGCGGATCGACGAGCTCTGCGGCCGCGGCACAACGATCATCGACGCGCGCGGCGGCTTCCGGAAGGATCACCGCGATGTGGTGCTGTGCGCCTGCTCCGGCAAGGAGATGTTCACCATTACCCGCGAGGTAAAGCTGCTCGACCCGGCGTCATTCACCATCATTCTCGAATCCAACGAGGTTCACGGCGAGGGCTTCCGCATGCTCCGCGTAGCGGAGCCGCACGCCGGGGATGAGAAATAAGAAAACAAAAAAGCAAAACGCATTCTCTGCCGAAACAGAGAATGCGTTTTTTTTATCACAGTTCGCGGTACATTGCGGCGGCATCGTCCTTTTTGACCGTTTCCTGCACGGAGAGGACCTCCGCCCGCAGCGTTTTCGCGCCGAAGCGGATCTCGATCACGTCGCCGACCTTCACATCGGTGGAGGGCTTGGCGACGCGCCCGCCGACGGACACATGCCCGCCGTCGCACGCCTCCTGTGCCACGGTGCGGCGCTTGATGAGCCGCGAGACCTTCAGCCACTTGTCGAGCCGCATATCAGAAATATTTTTTCAGACCGTCGCCCGCGCCGGAAGGATCGGCGGTGATGGTGATGGTGAAGTTGATGTTCTCGCGCTCGCCAAACGCGGAGAGCGTGTCGAGGAACTTCTCCAGCGCCTCGTTGGAGCGGTCGTCGAGGATCTTGTTGAGATCGTCGATGAAGAAATGGGTGATGTCGTAATTGCCGGCGTGCAGGCCGCACAGGAAGCCGAGCAGCATCGTGTTGCCGCGGACGCCGTAATCGTCGGTGCGGATCAGCCGCGCCTGATAGGGAATATCATAGGTCAGATGCCGGCTCTTTTCGATGCAGACAACATTGCCCTGTTCCTTTTCAATGGCTTCGCTGACGAGAGAGATCAGGGTCTTGGTCTTGCCGGAGCCGGACAGACCCATGATGAGTTTAACCATAGGAAATCACCTCATTTGTAAATTTGAAAGAAAGATGCGAACGCTTCTTTTTTTGTATTCTATCATCTTCCGCCGCCCGTTGCAAGGAGCTTTTCGAATGTTCATCGAATGTTCTTCATTTGAGCGCGGCAAGACCGCGGAACATGAGCTTTTTATAGGCCTCCACGCCCGGCTGATCGAACGGGTTCACGCCCTCCATATAGCCGGAAATGCCGCAGGCGAGCTCAAAGAAGCATACGAGCTCGGCAAAGCCGGTCTCCGCCATGTCCGTGACCTCAATGGCGAGATTGGGGACGCCGCCCTCGATGTGCGCGGTCTTTACCGCCGCGCGGGCAATGGCGGCGATCTCGTTGAAATCGTGTCCGGCAAGATAATTGAGTCCGTCGCCGTCGTGCGCATCGGCGGGAACGGTGTATCCGCCGGGGAGAGAAGCAAAGCTCACGACCGTCTCCATCAGATGGCGCGGGCCTTCCTGAATGTACTGGCCCATGGAGTGCAGATCGGCGTTATATTCCACGCTCGCCGGGAAAATGCCGAGACCGTTCTTGCCTTCGGATTCGCCGTAAAGCTGCTTCCACCATTCCGCCATCATGCGGAAGCGCGGCTCGTAGCACGCGAGGATCTCCACGGCCTTGCCGCTCTTGTAGAGCGCCTGGCGCGCAGCGGCGTACTGCCAGCAGGGGTTCGCTTCGCTGCGCTCGTCGAGAGAGGCAAACGTCTCCTCGGCGACGGTGAGGATCTTTTCAATGTCGATGCCCGCGGCGCAGAGCGGCAGCAGGCCGACGGCGGAGAGCACGCTGTAGCGCCCGCCGACGTCGTCGGGAACGACGAAACTCTCCCACCCGGCGGCGTCCGCCTCGCTCTTGAGAGCGCCGCGGCGCGCGTCGGTCGTGGCGAAGATGCGGGAGTTGGCCTCTTCCTCGCCGTATTTCTTTACGAGAAGATCGCGGAACACGCGGAAGCCGAGCGCCGGCTCAAGCGTCGTGCCGGATTTGGAAACGACGTTAACGCAGAAATCGCGGTCTCCGAGCTTTTCGATCGTGTCGCGGAGCGTGGCTGCGGAAAGCCCGTTTCCGGCAAAGAGCAGCTCCGCGCCGCCCTCGCGCCGGCCGATCAGCTCATAGGCCGCGCGTGCGCCGAGATACGATCCGCCGATGCCGACAACGACGAGCGCGTCGCCCTTTTCACGGATCGCTTTGCCCGCGGCGAGAATGCGCGCAAGCTCCGTTTCGCGGATGCGGCGCGGCAGCTCCGTCCAGCCGAGAAAATCCGAACCCGCGCCCGTCTTTTCGCTGAGCGTGCGGTGCGCCGCTTCCGCGGCGGCATAGTCCGGGGTGTGTGCGCCGAAGAACGGCGCGGCGCCGGTGAGATCAACATGAATCATTGGTATACCTCCCTGCGGTTAATTTCTTCCTTTGGCGACATTGTACACTCTCCGGCGCTCACTTGCAAGATGAACTATTGCGTATTTGTCCGGCCGCACAGCGCCGCGGCGAGCCGCACCCACAGCTCCCCGGCACCGACCCGCTCCACGCTCTCCGCCGCGCTGATCGGAACGCTCGCTATCGTTTCGTTTCCGGCAACGTACCGGAGCGTACCGAGAAGCTGCCCGGCGGCAACGGGCGCGTCCACCTTCTCCGGCAGCTCGTAAACGGCGGAAAGCTCCTTCTGTCGTGCCTTTTCGATGAGCACCGTACCGGAGCTCTCGCACACGGCGCGCACGCTCGCCGCCTTGCCGAGCGACACCGGCACGTCCGGCGCGCCGGTCTCCGGCATGACGAGCGTATAATTGGCAAAGGCGTAGTCCAAAAGCGTTCGCGCCGCGTCAAAGCGCAGCTGGCTCGTTTCGCCGTGGAGGATGACCGCAATATACTCCACGCCACCGCGCTCGGCGGAGGCGGCCAGACAGTACATCGCCGTGGACGTGAAGCCCGTTTTGAGCCCTGTGCAGCCCGCGTAGTGCCGCACGAGCTTATTCGTGTTCGTAAGGCCGAATTCACCGGAACGTATCGTGTCCTGCCAGAGCGTCGTATACTGCCGGACGAACTCGTGCTTCAATAGCTCGCGCGACATCACCGCAATGTCGTAGGCGCAGGTGTAGTGCTCCGCGTCCTCGAAGAGACCGGTGCAGTTGGTAAAATGCGTATCGGAGAGTCCCAGCTCCTCCGCGCGGCGGTTCATGCGCGCGACGAACGCCTCCTCCGAGCCGCAGAGCGCCTCCGCGAGCGCCACGGCGCAGTCGTTCGCCGAGACGACCGCCACGCACTTCGTCATCTCCGCCACGGTCATCACCTCGCCCTCCTCGAGCCAGACCTGGCTGCCGCCCATCGAGGCCGCCCGGCGGCTCGCCGTAACGGGATCGTCCGGCGAGACCGCGCCGCTCTCGACCGCCTCCGCCACGAGCAGCAGCGTCATCACCTTCGTCACGCTCGCCGGGGAGAGATGCCGGTGGGCTTCCTTCTCATACAGTACCGTGCCGGTCTGCCGTTCCATCAGCACCGCCGCCGTGCAGGAAAGCGAAAAGCTCTCCTCCGGCAGCGTCTCCACGGCGAGAGCCGGTATCGTGAGGTAAAGAGCGGCCAGAGCCGCGCAAATGAACCTGCGCATGGACGCGCCTCCCTTCTCCTCTCATCCTATTATGAATAGATTATGAATATTCATTTTTGTCCCGCGCCGGGAAATAATAGGAAATAAAAGAGTTTTGAACATTTCCCACAGAGTTTTCCACAGTGAATACGGCTTGTCCGGCCTCCCAATATTCATATTACGGGTTACATAACGTTACTTTTTGTTAATTTTATGCATAAACAGAAAAAGGCCCCCTCATCGGAGGGAGCCTCAGACTGTCGAAAAACACGTCTGCCGTTTTCTGTTTAATGAAGGCGTAGTTTTTCTGACGAATCAGACATTGATTTTTGCTTATATTCTTTTGTGTTCAAGAACGGAAGATATACCAACATATACACAATCAGTGCTATCAAAACGTCCTTGAAATCCAGAACAACATTTACTGGCGATGCACCAAAAAAGATTGCGCCGATGTTGTTTTGCAAATAATGAACGATTACAACAGACCAAATATTGCCGGTTTTCATATAAAGCCATCCCATAAAAACACCAATGCCAACACAGAGGGTGACTTGGATCATGAAACTGAAAACACCGGTTTTAGGGCTATAATATAGGAAATTCAGCGGAATATGCCATAATCCCCAAAGAACGCCTAAAAGTATAACTCCTTTTCGCAAACCATATTTTTTCTGCAAGGCTGGTTGAAAAAAATATCTCCAACCATATTCCTCACCGAAAAAAGCCAAGTAAGATAATGGCAGATTTATAATAAGCAAAATAACACCAAGGGGATTAAAATAATTTATTTGGCTATGGACATATTCACTCCAGCCCATCCCTCTGATACACGCACTCAAAATAGTATTCAAAGCAAAAATTACTGCATACAAAATAAGGAACAGCAGTATTCCAAATCCGGTTTTTTTAAGATCGTTTCCGAACGACAATCCCGCCATACTTCGTTTTTCTTTCCCCATAGCAATCATTTCTATGATGCAGACTACGCCGCAGACAATGGCGAGAACGTTAATTATAATTGCCCAAACCGAACTATCAATAACAGCACTGGCGATCGAAAAAACGACCATCAAAAACGTAGTTACAATATATGTCCAATAGAACGTTTTTGGGAAAATGTGATCGGGTGTCTCATTGCATTTCTTTGCCACCATAACAGCGGCCGCAGGAAGAAACATCCATGTAATAGGAAAGGCGTTGCAATTTAAATTATTCTGGTGAGCAATCCACATGAAAATGCTCAATAAAATTGGGACACCGTACGAAATCAAAAGAAAAATTCGCATCTCTTTATTTGCTTTCATATAGTTGTACCTCTGGTTATTGCTTATCCATAGTATCGTCAGGCTCTGCGTCAAGTTTGTCCCGACGTTTTTTCACTGCTTTGGCTATTATTATGATAGCTGAAAAGCAAAGAAAGAATGTTACTGCTATCACAGAAACCAAAACAATAATTGTTTTGTATGTGCTTTCCCCCCTTTGAGACACAAGTATAAATTGAAATACCCCCATGCATATTGCAATGATTGAAGATATAAAAGCATTTCTTTTTTTGCTAATATATAAGCTGCTATTCCAAATACCCGCTTTTAGGCACGAAACCGCTTCATAAATAGCAAGGACCATAAATAATAACCATGAGCTAATTACAGAAATAATGTTATTCGCAAATATCATTTGCACGATCAACAGAATAAGGCTTCCCCAGAAAGCAATCCAAAAACCACGGCTCTCGATTCCTGATAGTATCTGCTTTTGCAATTCATCTAAGCCTTTTTTAATTATTTTCATGTTCTCCATCCTCCCAGAATATGTCGTTTAATGTTACGCCCAAAGCGTTGCATATTGCGATGCATAGTTTAATAGACGGATTAAAGTCGCCTGCCTCAATCAATCCGATTGTTTGTCTTGTGACTCCGGCTTGTTCAGCCAATTCGGTTTGAGACATATTTAATTCAATTCTTCTGAACTTCATCTTTAAGTTTCTCATAGATAGTCCCCCTAACGATGTACAGTATATATTATATCGAACAGAATGTCAAATATAAATTGCAATAAGCTCATATATTTTTCTTTAGGCTATTATAAACGGTGCTTGCAATGCACCAAGAACAGCCATAAGTCAGCCTTGCCATTTAATGTAGAAAACCATTACATCGTCAATAAAACAGAAAAAGCACTCGGCAAAAGGCTTCACGGCAAGCCGGGCTTTGCAGAAGAAAGCCCTTTATATAGTCCGGCTGCCGTTGCAGCAAACGCGCCGCCGCAGCTCTTGACGCTGCGGCGGCGCTTGAGTACAATAGATTGGTTAAAGGGAAGGGTAGAGCTCCTTTCGCGCCGCGGCGAGCGCTTCGCAAAAGTAAGCGCATTCCTCCGCGGTCGTGTAGCGCGAGAACGAAACGCGAAGCGCCCCGTCGATGACCTTGTCCGGCGCGCCGATGGCCTCGAGCACGTGGCTGCGCTTGCCGCGCTTGCACGCGCTGCTCTTGGAAACGTAAATGCCCTTCGCCTCAAGATAGTTCATCAATACCTCGCTGCGGTAGCCGGGCAGGGAGAGCGAGAGAATGTGCGCGCTGCCGCCGCCGAGAAAAACAATGCCGGGTACGGTGTCGGTGAGCGTCTGCACGCACTGCGCGCGCAGCGCCTCCATGCGCTTGTTGGCTTCCGGCATTTCGGCCTTGGCGATGCGCACGGCCTCACCGAAGGCGGCGATCTGCGGCATCGGCTCGGTGCCGGAGCGCATGCCCTCCTCCTGCCCGCCGCCGAGAATGTGCGCCGGGAGCTTCAGCCCCTGCCGGATGTACAGCGCGCCGATGCCCTTGGGCGCGTGGACCTTGTGGCCGCTCACGGATATCATGTCCGCACCGAGCGTTTTGGCGGAGAACGGCTCCTTCATAAAGCCCTGCACCGCGTCGGTGTGCAATAGCGCTTTGGACTTCGCCGCGCGCAGCGCGCGGGCCACGCCCGCGATGTCCGTCACGGCGCCGGTCTCGTTATTGACCATCATGAGCGTTACGAGCGCCGTATCCTCGCGCAGTGCCTCGCGCACCGCATCGGCGGATATCGCGCCGGTGCTGTCGGGGGAGAGGAGCGTTACCTCATAGCCCTCGCGCGCGAGCCTTTCGAGCGGCTTTCGCACGGCGTCGTGCTCTACGGCGGAGGAGATGATGTGCCGCCCGACGCGCCGCTGGAGATATGCGCCTTCCAGAATGGCCCAGTTGTCGCTCTCCGTGCCGCCGGAGGTGAAGTACACCTCTTTGGGAGCGCACCCGAGCGCGGCGGCGAGCTTTTTGCGAGAATCGTCCAGCACGGCGCGCGCCTCGCGCCCCAGCTTGTGCGTCGAGCCGGGGTTGCCGTACACTTCCGTCATCACCTTATACGCTGCGTCCGCCGCCTCCGGGCATACGCGCGTCGTCGCGGCGTTATCGAGATAAATTTCCATATCCATACATCCTTTGAGGAGCGTCTTTCTATGAAGTACATTATAGCCACTCTCGGCTGCAAGGTCAACCAGTATGAGTCCGAGGCGATGGAGCAGCTTCTCCAGAGCCACGGCCACACGCCGTGCGCCGAAGGGGAGAGCGCGGACGCCGTGATCGTCAATACCTGCGCCGTCACAGCCGAAGGCGCGCGCAAGGCGCGCCAGACCGTGCGCCGTCTCCGGCGCGAAAACCCCGATGCGCTCACGGCGCTCTGCGGCTGCTGGAGCCAGGTGGACGCCGCCGAAGCTGCGTCGCTCGGCGCGGACGTCCTCTTCGGCACCGGCGACAGGCAGGGCTTTGTCCGCGCCGTGGAGACCGCCGCGGCGGAGCGCGGGGCAGGAGGGAGCGTAACGAAGCTCGACGATCCCTTCCGGCGCACCGGCTTTGAAGAGCTGCCCGCCGGAGCCTATGCCGGGCACGCGCGTGCGTATCTCAAAATTCAGGACGGGTGCGACAATTTCTGCACCTACTGCATCATTCCGTTCGCGCGCGGGCGCGTCCTCTCCCTGCCGGAGGATCGGTGCGCGGCGGAGGCCGCGTCGCTCGCCGCGCAGGGCTATAAGGAGATCGTCGTCACCGGCATCGAGATCGCCTCGTGGGGCAAGAATCTCAAAAACGGCAAAACGCTCATCGACGCGCTCGAGGCCGTCGCCGCGGGCGCTCCCGGCGCGCGCATCCATCTCGGCTCGCTCGAGCCGACGGTCGTGACGGATTCATTCGTTGAGCGCCTGAAAAAGCTCAACGTCTGCCCGCACTTCCATCTCTCCATGCAGTCCGGGTGCGACGAAACGCTCGCGCGCATGCGCCGGAAGTATACGACCGCGGAGTTTTTCGCCGTCACCGAACGGCTGCGCGCGGCCTTCCCCGGCTGCGCACTCACGACCGATCTCATCACCGGCTTTCCCGGCGAGACGGAGGAAGAATTTTCCCGGACGCTCGCCTTCATCGAAAAATGCGCCTTCGCGCAAATGCACGTGTTCCCGTATTCGATCCGCCCCGGCACAAAGGCGGCGGGCATGCCCGGCCAGATCGAAAAGAGCGAAAAGGCCGCGCGCGCCGCGCGCGCCGCGCATATTGCGGAGCGGATGCAGCGGGAATATCTCACATCCTGCGTCGGCAAAACGCTCGAAGTTATCTTTGAAACGGAGTCGGACGGCGAGAGCCGCGGCCACGCCGAGAACTATACCGAGGTCGCCGTGCCGGGCGACATGCCGCACGGCGTTGTGAGAAAAGTAAAAATCACCGGTGTGCGCGGTGAAATGCTTGTCGGTACGGCACTTTGACAGACTAATTCGTTGGGTATATAATAAACTAAATCGCTATAACCCCGCGAGCCGGGGAAAACCGGAAAGGAAATCCAGCCATGAACCGCGAGGACGTATTCAATTTCTCCGCCGGGCCGTCCGTGCTGCCGACGGAGGTGCTGCAAACGGCGGCAGCCGAGCTGCTGAACTATCACGGCAGCGGTCTCTCCGTGATGGAGATGAGCCACCGCAGCCGGGAATTTATGGATATATTTGCCGCGACAAAAGCGAAGCTCAAAAAGGCGCTCTCCGTGCCGGACACGCACGAGATCCTGTTTTTGCAGGGCGGCGCGTCGCTCCAGTTTTCGATGATCCCGCTCAATCTGTCCGCCGAGGGCGACACGGCCGATTACGCCGTGACCGGCAATTTTGCCAATATCGCCGCGAAGGAAGCGGGAAAGTATTGCCGCGTGAACATCGCGGCATCGAGCGAGGCTACCGGCTTTGACCGCATCCCGGCGCAGGAGGAGCTTTCTCTCTCGCCGGAGGCAAAGTATTTTTATTACTGCGCCAACAACACGATCTTCGGTACGGCGTGGAAGTATGTGCCGGAGACCGGCGGCGTGCCGATCGTGTGTGATATGTCCTCGGAGATCCTCTCGCACCCGGTGGACGTGTCGAAATTCGGCATCGTCTATGCCGGGGCGCAGAAGAACATGGCCCCCGCGGGGCTGACGGTCGTGATCATCGACCGCGCGCTCGCCGGGCACGAGCGCGCCGTTACGCCGCTGATGATGAGCTATCAGCGCATGATCGACAAGGACTCCATGTACAATACGCCCCCGTGCTACAATATTTATATGCTCGGTCTTGTGCTCGACTGGCTCGAGAAGCAGGGCGGCGTTGCGGGCATGGAAAAGCGCAAGAGCGCCAAGGCGAAGCTCCTCTATGATTATCTGGACGAGAGCGCGCTTTTCCGCGGCTGCGCCGAGCGCGCGAGCCGCAGCGATATGAACGTAACGTTCCGCACGGGAGACGCCGGTACGGACGCCGAGTTCGTAAAGTTCTCGCTCGAGCGGGGACTGCGTAATCTCAAGGGCCACCGCGTCGCGGGCGGGATGCGCGCGTCGCTTTATAACGCCATGCCGGAGGAGGGCGTCCTCCGTCTGGTGGAGACCATGAAAGAATTTGAGGCGAAACACCATGTTTAATATAAAAACCATGAATGCCATTGCGGAAAAGGGGCTTGACGAGCTGAAAGCGGAAAACTGCGCGGTCAGCCCCGACGAGACCACGCCCGACGCGCTTCTCATCCGCTCGGCCAAGCTGCACGACGCCGTATTCAATAAGGAGCTTCTGTGCATCGGCCGCGCCGGTATCGGCGTGGACAACATTCCCATTGAGCGCTGCACTGCGGAGGGCATCGCAGTGTTCAACACTCCCGGCGCAAACGCCGATTCGGTCAAGGAGCTGCTGCTCTGCGCGCTCACCATGGCCTCGCGCGACATTGTCGGCGCGGTCGAGTGGGTGGAATCCCTCGCCCCGAAGGGCGATAAGATCCCTGCGCTCGTGGAAAAGGGGAAGAACGCCTTCGCCGGGCCGGAGGTGTCCGGCAAGCGCCTCGGCGTCATCGGCCTCGGCGCGATCGGCTCGCGCGTGGCGAACGCCGCGCTCAAGCTCGATATGGAGGTGAGCGGATACGATCCGTATCTCTCGGTTGATTCCGCGTGGAACCTGTCGAGCAAGGTAGAGCACGTCACGGATCTCAACGTTCTCTTCCGCACGTGCGACTATCTCACCATGCACATCCACTCCACACCGGAGACGTTCCACTACCTGAACGCCGAAACGTTTGCGAAGATGAAGCCCGGCATGCGCATTTTGAACTTTGCCCGCGGCGAGCTCGTGGACGACGACGCGCTCCTTGCCGCCATTGAGAGCGGGCAGGTCGCGCGCTATGTGACCGACTTCCCGAACGCGAAGCTCGTCGGGAAGAAAAATGTCGTCTGCTTCCCGCACCTCGGCGCCACGACGCCGGAGGCGGAGGAAAAGTGCGCGATCATGGCCGCACGCGAGATCGTGGACTATCTCCGCAACGGCAACATCCGCAACAGCGTCAATCTCCCGAACGCGACGCTCGACCGTCTCGGAAAGAGCCGCCTGTGCCTCATCCACCGCAACCAGCCCGGCATGCTCAACCGGTTTCTCGAGATCATCGCCGCGGGCAACGTAAACGTGGAGCATATGCTCAACAAGGCGCGCGGCGAGATCGCCTACACGATCTTCGATACGACCGAGCGCCTGGACGAAACGGCGGCGCAGGAGATGCGCGCCATCCCCGGCGTCACCCGTGTGCGGCTGCTGGGCTAAACGAACAGCATAATTAAAGGAACGGTTTCGCCGCGGCGAAACCGTTCCTCTTTTCTTATTCCCAAGCGAGCGTGCGGGATTCTTCCCGGCATCCTGCGATCATGCGGAAAAGCTTCTCTGCGGCGACACGGCCCATCTTTTCCTTTGGGTGCGGATAGGAGACAAAGGAGAGTATATTGCTGTCGATGGGGAGCGCACGGTCAAAGCTTGCAACGGCGCGGACGGCATAGTCCCCGTTGGTTTCAAAGAACCGAAGCACTGTAGCGGCGATCTGATCGTTATAGCAGACGACGGCGGTACAGGATCTGTCAATACCCATAAGAAAATCGCCGATGCTGTGGAGCAAAAGCTCTTTGGTTTCCGTGGAAAACCAGATGACGTTATTATCCCTCACGGATGCGCCCATCCGTACGATTGCGTCCATGTATCCGGAATACCGGTTGGTGCCCTGCGTATCGTCGCTTTTGAAAATACCGCAGATATTTCGGTGTCCTTCGCGGATCAGCGTCTGCGTGGCGGTAAAGCCGCCGGAATAATCGTCCGCCACAATGTGGATCACGTTTTCGCCGACAATGTCCGGGTAGTAGCTGTTGATGAAAACGATCGGCACTCCGTTTTCTGCCAGCGAATGATAGAATTCCCGGTTCGGATTCGGCAGCGCGGTTTTCGTGCCTTCCACGATGATCCCGTCGGGCGGGTTGTCCCGGAGCTTGGAGAGAATGGCACGCTCTGAGGCGATGCTGTTGTTGGTCGAGTTCATCAGAAGCTGATAGTCGTTTTCCTTTGTGACCTGCTCGATCCCGCGCAGGATAGAGGGAAAGATGTATTCACTGATATAAGTGCAGATAACGGCGATCTGTCCGGTTTTTTTGCGGCGCTGTGACGGATGATTCACATAGGATCCGCTGCCCTGAACACGTCGGATAACCCCCTGCTCCTCGAGGGCAGCGAGCGCCTTGCGCACGGTCTGACGGCTGACACGGAAAAGCTCGGAGTACTCCGCCTCCGTCGGCATGCGGCTGCCGTCGGCGTATCGACCGCTTTGAATGTCCTCCATAATGTGAGTCATTACGGTCGTCTGTTTGACTGGCTGCTTCATAAAAATTTATTCCTTACAAAAAATTTGTACTTTATACGCTCATTATATGCGAATACAAGAAAAAGTCAAGACAGTACTTCTATTAAAAGGCCAAATACGCATGAATATATAAACAAATAAAATACAAATACGATATGCAAAGCAACAATTTGTTGTCTTACATATTGACATTTTGCTGTTGCATCGTATATTTAATATAGTACTGCATAAGCAGATATTAAGAAAGAAGGGAGAAAAATGAGCGAAAACAAGCGAAGGAAACGGGTTTGTTTTGCACTTATTCTAACGATGACCGTTTTTCTTGCAGCATGCGGAAATGGAAACCTGCGTATGTCGGCTGGAGAGGTGGCGGAGAATGTTGTGTACAATGAATCCATGGTTGGTGTGAGCGGGACATTGAATAAATATTTTGGAGAAAAGATAATGTTCAACAACGATGACCCCAACAGGGATAAGTACATGACAAACAACGTGCATTCAGGCATTACCCCGGAACTGGACATTGATTTTGTTGAAGGAGCATATTACGAGGCATTTGTGGATATTAATGGCATCGACTATGCCAGAGCAACGGTGGCAGCTGTTCAGTTTGAGACGCCAGAAGCGGCACAGGCGGCATATCCAATCATTGAGAACAATTTGAACCTTTCCCCCAATGAAGATGGAACATGTGACTTGGAGTATGGAAAAGTATCAATTCGTGGCAATATTATTTTTGTAGTAGCTACTTACGAAAACAACACCCAACTTGAACTAACCCGAGTATTCAATAACAAAAACTATGTAAAATAAGTGCGTTTTCAAACTTGAAATTAAATAAAAGGAGAGATTTCTGTGAAAGCGAAAAAAGGAATAGCAATCTGGTTGGTTGTCACTTTGATTGTAACATTTATTGCATTTGCTGTATCCAACATTACTGAGACGGATTGGGGAAAAGTTGAAGTCAAAAGCGGAAGTACTTTGAATGAATGTGGGGATACCCTGAAGTATAAAGCGTATATTCCCAAAACTGCATCGCCCGAGAATCCCGCTCCGTTGGTTATTTATGCGCACGGCGGTAGTGACGGAATTAGCGTTCAGACGGCCTATTGTATTGAACTCTCTCGCCGTGGTTATGCCGTTGTTACTTGGGATGCCAGCGGTGCGGTAGAATCGGAAAACAGCAGATCAAAAACAAGCGGCGCTGAATCCATTTATCAGATGGTCAGCAAGTGGGATTTCGTTGATACACATAATATTATCACAGCCGGACATTCTGCAGGTGCTAATTTGACAATGGCAATTGCACAGGCTCATCCGGAAGATGTCCTTCTTCAGATGAACATAGGCTTCGACATGTATGGTGAACCAGAACTCGGCTACGGTTTTAACTTTGTACTTCTTATTAGTGAGTGGGATGATTCCTGCATTGCGAGAACGACGAACTCTGGTACTATTTCTGAAGTTTTTCAGGCAAAAAAGCTGAAAGATATTTTTGGCATTTCTGAAGATGAAACACTTGTTGTAGACCAGCTCTATGGTGACTGGTCTGCAAAAACTGGACGCAAGGTTGTTCCTGTGCACTGTGCACATATGTACTATCCGATTGATTCTGAAACGCAGACTCGTTTTGTTGAAACAATTGATGCGGTTTCTCCTATGCCAGTTAAAATCGCACCAAGTAATCATGTGTATGGATTCGAGCATGCTGCTTCAATTGTCCTTTACCTTTGCCTTGCCAGTTACATCTTCCTTATTGCAACGCTTCTGTTCCGCCTGAAGATTTTCGAGTCGCTGAGGCTTCCTGAACTGCCTGAAGTCGGCTTTAAAAAGAACAGCTGGCAGTGGTGGCTGAGTATTATTATTCTTCTCATTTTGCCGGTCATAACATTTCGTTTGATGGTGACTACTGGCCTTTATACTAAACTGAAATGGTTTATCACACTCAAGTCTAAAGAATATGGCCTCTGGATGGGGTGGTCGCTGATTACGGCTGCGGCATATCTTGTGTTCTTCTTCATCTTCCACTTTACCTGGGGCAAAAAACACGGTGGGTCGCTTCGCGCTTACGGATTCTGCACAAATGAAAAGAATAACCAATTTACATTTAGCTACATTCTGAAGTCCCTCCTCTATGCCGTAGCACTTATGGGCAGTGCTTATATTATTTTCTTCGGAATGAAGTATGCTACTCAGAATAACATTCATATTATTGCCTTTTCCATAAACCCCATTGAACCGCACAGATGGTTTGTTTACCTCTTTTTCTTCTTGTTTCAGATTCCGTACTTCGTTTGTGGAAGCCTTGCGGCAAGAAGCGTTAATATGAACAATGGAAACAAGGACAATGTGAAGGGACTTATTGAGTCTGTCGCTCTTGGCGGCGTGATTGGTGCTGTTGGGCTTGTTGCGCTGCGTGTTGTTCTGATGATTTGCCTGTATACCATGCACAGAAACGTCCTGTTTGTTGACCTTTACTGGTTGCTAGGCAGCAATGGCATCTGCGCAATGTTCCTAACGTTCCTTGTAAGCAATGCTGTAAACTGTTATGTGACAAACAAGACAAATAGCATCTATGCCGGCTGCCTATCTGCGCTGATGTGGTCTACGTGGATTATGGTTGCGGGAACTCGTGTGGTGAACTATTTCCTTTAATTTCCACAAACAATACTTGAATTGACATAGCATGCTGATATGACAAGGTATTGGGTCTGGTGTATATCAGACCCAATACGGTATCATCGGAAGAAGGATAGATAGTATATGAAAAACTACGAATTCTGGTTTATTGTCGGCAGCCAGTGCCTGTATGGGCCGGAGGTGCTTGCAACAGTAGATGCGCGCGCAAAGGAAATGGCGGAGACGCTCTCCAAAGCTCTGCCGTATCCCGTCGTATATAAAGTGACGGCCAAAAGCGCCGGGGAAATCGCTGATACGATCAAAGAGGCTAACTATCACGACGAATGCGCCGGTATCATCACGTGGTGTCATACGTTCTCTCCGTCGAAAATGTGGATCAATGGTCTCGCTTCGCTGCAGAAGCCATGGTGTCATTTTGCCACGCAGTACAATCGTGAGATCCCGAACGAAAAGATCGACATGGATTTCATGAATCTCAATCAGGCGGCGCACGGCGACCGCGAGCACGGCTTCATCGGCGCGCGGCTGCGTACGCCGCGCAAGGTGATCGCGGGATTCTGGCGGGACGAGCCGGTGCAGGCGCGGCTGGGAAGCTGGATGAAGGCGGCGGTCGGCGCGGCGGTATCGAAGAACATGAAGGTCATGCGCTTCGGCGACAATATGCGGGAGGTGGCCGTCACAGAGGGCGATAAGGTCGAAGCACAGATCAAGCTCGGCTGGCAGGTCAATACCTGGCCCGTGGGCGAGCTTGTGCACGAGATGGACGCCGTTACGGATCCGGATATTGACGCGCTCATGGACGAATACCGCGCTTCCTATGATTTCGCTACGGACGACATCGAGACCGTGCGCTATCAGGCACGGGAGGAGATCGCCATCCGGCGCATGATGGACCGCGAGGGATGCACGGCTTTCTCCAACACGTTCCAGGATCTGTATGGCATGCGGCAGCTGCCAGGGCTGGCCTCGCAGCATCTCATGGCGCAGGGCTACGGCTACGGCGGAGAAGGGGACTGGAAGGTCTCCGCACTTACGGCGATCCTCAAGGCCATGGGCGAAAACGGCAACGGCGCGAGCGCTTTTATGGAGGACTATACCTACCATCTTGTTGAGGGGCAGGAGTATTCTCTGGGTGCGCATATGCTGGAGGTCTGCCCCAGCGTTGCGGCAGAGAGACCGCGTATTGAGGTACACCCTCTCGGCATCGGTGACCGCGAGCCGCCGGCGCGGCTCGTTTTTGAGGGAAAACCGGGAAAGGCGGTCGTGGCGACGCTCATCGATATGGGCGGGCGTTTTCGCCTGATCGTGCAGGACATCGAGGCCGTAAAGCCCATTATGCCGATGCCGAATCTTCCGGTGGCTCGCGTTATGTGGAAGGCAAAGCCGGATCTGACCACGGGGCTTGCGTGCTGGATCACGGCGGGCGGAGCGCATCATTCGGTGCTCTCGTATGATGTGACCGCCGAACAGCTGCGTGACTGGGCTCGCATCATGGATATTGAATTTGTCCATATCACCGACGGCAGCACTCCGGAAAAGCTCGAGGAGGAGCTGCTGATAAAAGATCTTGTCTGGAAGCTGAGGTGAGCTTTGTGCTGAATTTTTCCCGAACGGTGCTCGGCATCGAGCTGGGGACGACGCGCATCAAAGCGGTTCTGCTCGACGAGAACCATGCGCCTGTTGCCTCCGGCAGCCATGTATGGGAAAACCGGCTGGAAAACGGTATCTGGACATATTCTCTGGAGGATATCGTCGGCGGCGTGCAGAGCTGCTATGCCGATCTGCGCGCCGATATCCGGAAAAGAACCGGAGAAGATCCGACGACATTCGGCGCCATCGGCGTATCTGCCATGATGCACGGATATCTGCCGCTGGACAAGACCGGCGTGCCGCTCGCACCGTTCCGCACATGGCGCAACACCGTTACCGGTGAGGCGTCCGAGAAGCTCACGGAACTCTTCCGCTTTCATATCCCGCAGCGCTGGACGATCGCGCATCTTTATCAGTCCGTGCTCAGCGGCGAAGAACATGTGGCACGCATCGGCTATCTCACGACGCTGGCGGGCTATGTCCATTGGCGGCTGACCGGCGAGAAGAAGGTCGGCCTCGGCGAAGCCTCCGGCATTTTTCCGCTCGACAGCGAAACGCTCGGCTATGACGCAAAAATGACGAAAGCCTTTGAAGCACTGCAGGAAACGAAAAAATATCCGTGGTGTCTTGCCGATATTCTCCCGGAGCCCGTCCCGGCGGGCGAGATCGCCGGATATCTGACCGAGGCGGGTGCGCGATTCCTTGACCCGACAGGAACGCTTCAGGCGGGGATCCCCGTCGCACCGTGTGAGGGCGATGCAGGAACCGGCATGACCGCCACAAATTCCGTTCGGGCGTGTACGGGCAATGTCTCCGCCGGGACAAGCGCCTTTGCCATGCTTGTGGCAGATCACCCTCTCGGCGTTCACCGTGAGGTGGATATGGTGACGACACCGACGGGGCTTCCCGTGGCGATGGTGCATTGCAGCAACTGCACATCGGATATCAACGGCTGGGTCAGCCTCTTTTCCGAGCTTGCCGAAGCTGCCGGACTTCCCATTGACCGCGGCGAGCTGTATACCATCTTCTTCCGCAAGGCGCTGGAGGGTGATGCCGACGCCGGCGGACTTTTGAGCTATAACTATTTTTCCGGCGAGGGCGTGACTGCCGTGAACGAAGGAAGACCGCTCTTCGTCCGTACCCCGGAGAGCGCCTTTACACTGGCAAACTTCTGCCGGATGCACCTTCTCTCGGCACTGTCCACGCTCCGCATCGGACTGGACATTCTGCGGCGCGAAGAGAATGTCCATGTAGAGCGCATATGCGCCCACGGCGGCTTCTTTAAAACGCCCGGGGTGGGGCAGAGGATCCTTGCCGCCGCGGTCGGCGCACCGGTATCCGTAATGGAAACGGCGGGTGAGGGCGGACCTTACGGCATGGCGCTGCTCTGCGCATATATGCTTTGGCGCAGGAAGGGTGAATCATTGGAAGAGTATCTGGATAACCGGGTCTTTGCCGATGCCGGGGTCTCTACGGTATTGCCCGACAGCGTGGATGCCGCAGGCTTCACATCGTTCCTTGAGCGCTATAAAGCCGCCTTCCCGCTCGAACGGCTCGCAGTGGAAACGCTAAAAATGGAGAAAAACACATGATCTCATTGGATGCGCGGCAATTTGGCGGATCATGCCGCTGCGGCAAAGATCACACGATGGTGACGCGTTCGGTACTTGTCGCGCCCGGCGTACTTCTTGCGCTGGAAGATGTGCTGCACGAAAACGGCATAGAGGGGAAACGCTGTACGCTTTACGGCGAGCGGACCTATGCAGCAACAGCGGGACGCCATCCGTATGCGGAGCAGGAGATCATCCTCCCTTCCAAAGGCCTTCACGCCGACGAAAAAGCCGTGGCACGCACGCTTGCCGAGCTGCACGGAGATACCAAGGTGCTGATCGCCGTCGGCAGCGGCACGATCCATGATATCGCGCGCTACTGCGCGCACGAGCGCGGGCTCCGTTTTGTTTCCTGCCCTACGGCAGCAAGTGTAGACGGCTTTTGCAGCACGGTGGCCGCTATGACGTGGCACGGATATAAAAAGACATTGCCCGCCGTAGCGCCGGAAATCGTTGCGGCCGATACCGACGTCCTCCGCGCAGCGCCCATCGAGCTGGTGCGCAGCGGTGTCGGCGATATTCTCGCTAAATATATCGCGCTTGCCGACTGGCGGATGGCGCATATGATGACAGGGGAATATTTCTGCCCCGAGATCCACGACTTGATGCATACTGCGGCTGACGCTGCGGTGGAAAGCGTGGACGGCATTCTCCGCGGCGAGCCGGAAGCGTTTGAGAACGTGACAAAGGCGCTCTTGCTGAGCGGGATCGCCATGCAGATGATGGGCAATTCCCGCCCGGCATCCGGCGCGGAGCACCACATAGCACATCTCATTGAAATGCATCCGGCGGAACTTTCGGTTGCTTTTCCGGCGCTGCACGGCGAAAAGGCGGGCGTCGGAACGCTGCTGGCGGCGAGAGAATATAAGCGGCTTGCCGAAATCGGGGACGCTGCACCTGCCGTCCAACGCTATACCCCGTTCCCGACGGAAGAAATGCGGGCCTTTTTCGGTGAGCGGCTTTGCCGGTCTATCGAGGAGGAAAACCGATGCGATTGCCTTGCGGAGGTCACGCCGGAACGACTGGGCGAAAGCTGGCAGCAGATTCGGGAGATTATCGCCGCGATCCCTGCTCCGGAGGAGCCTTTTCGTGTTCTGGAACGGCTGGACGCAAAACGAACGCCGGAGGATATCGGTGTTTCGTCTGCGGATCTGGATAAGCTCCTGCGCTGCTCGCCCCTTGTGCGGAACCGCCTTACGCTTATGCGCGCCCGCCGCATGATCATCGAGTAAAACGATAAAATGAACGAACGCCTGCTTTTGTCATCCGAAGGCAGGCGTTCTTTACGCAATTTTAAGACGGTCTTTATTGAAAAAGAGCGAAAAAATGGTATACTGATACATAACGCTTTTTTCGGGGGAGGGCTTGGCGCTTTGAAGCTGTTCCGCAGAAAAACAGAAGAGGAAGCCGTCCGGCAGGAGATCGCCGTGAAGGAGACCGCGCCCTTCGAGGGTCTCACCGAGGCCGAGGCCGCCGCGCGCGCCGCCGCGGGCTGGGACAATCGCCCGGTTGAACCGCCCACGCGCACCACGGGGCAGATCGTGCGGGAGAATCTTCTCACGTACTTTAACCTTGTGTTTCTTGTGCTCGCGCTGTGCCTTGTGGCGGTGAAGGCGTCGATTTTGAACCTTTCGTTCGTCATCGTCGTCATTATTAACGCCGTGATCGGCATCGTGCAGGAGCTGCGCAGCAAAAAGGCGCTCGATGCGCTGAATATATTGACCGCGCCGCAATGCGCCGTTGTGCGCGAGGGGCGCGAAAAGCGCGTGGACGTGTCCTCGCTCGTGCGGGACGATATCGTCCTCTTTTCGACCGGCGAGCAGGTCTGCGCCGATGCCGTCGTGGTGGACGGGACGTGCCTTGTCAACGAGGCGCTCGTCACCGGCGAGGCGGACGAGATCCGCAAAGCGCCGGGCGATACGCTGCTCTCGGGCAGCTTTCTTGTCTCCGGCATGTGCCGCGCGCGGCTCACCGCCGTGGGCGCGGATTCGTTCGTCAGCCGTCTGACGCTCGACGCGAAAGCGCAGAAAAAGCGTCAGGCCAAGGGTATGATGAAGGCGCTGAACGACCTCGTCAAATGGATCGGCATCGGCATCATCCCGATGGGCGTGCTGCTCGTGGTAAAGGAAGTCCACTGGCTCGGCCGGAGCATCCCTGCGGGCGTCACGTCCACGGTAGGCGCGCTCGTCGGCATGATCCCGGAGGGTGTGTATCTGCTCACGAGTCTTGCGCTTGTGGCGGGCGTGCTGCGTCTGGCGCAGAAAAAGACGATGTGCCGCGAGATGGACTGCATCGAAACGCTCGCGCGCGTCGATACGCTCTGCGTGGACAAGACCGGCACGGTGACGGAAAACAAAATGATCGTGGACGATATCGTCCCGCTCTGCCCCGACCGGTTCATCGCCGAGGATATCCACATGATCATGGCGGACTACTGCGCGGCGATGCGCGGCGATAACGACACCATGGCCGCCATGCGCAAATTTTTCACCGGCGAGGTGAATCAGCGCGCGATCGCCGCGCTCCCGTTCACGAGCGCGAAAAAATACGGCGGCGTTTCGTTCCATGAGGATGAGACCTACCTTCTCGGCGCGCCGGAGGTCATCCTCGGCGGCGATTTTGACGCCTATCGGGAAAAGATCGATCACTACAGCGCGAAGGGCTGCCGCGTGCTGCTCCTCGCGCTCTACGACGGGCAGCTCACCGATGAAGCACTCACCGCCGAGCGACTGCCCATCTCGCTCATATTGCTCTCCAACAAGATCCGCGCCGAGGCGCCGGGTACGTTCGCGTGGTTTGCGCGCGAGGGCGTTTCCGTGCGCGTGATCTCCGGCGACAACCCGCTCACGGTTTCCGAGGTCGCCCGCCGCGCGGGGATCCCGGACGCGGACTGGGCAGTGGACGCCCGCACGCTCGAGACCGACGAGCAGGTCGAAAAGGCGGCGCGCGAATGCGTCGTATTCGGCCGCGTGACGCCGGAGATGAAGCGGCGGCTCGTCCTTGCGCTCAAAAAACAGGGGCACACGGTCGCCATGACCGGCGACGGCGTAAACGACGTGCTCGCGCTCAAGGAAGCCGACTGTTCCATCGCCGTGGCCTCGGGAAGCGACGTTGCCTGTCAGGTATCGCAGATCGTGCTCACAGACTCGAATTTCGCCTCGCTCCCGGACGTCGTCGCCGAGGGGCGGCGCGTCATCAACAACATCGAGCGCTCCGCCTCGCTTTATTTTGTGAAGAACATGTTCTCGATCGCGATGGCGATCATCAGTCTGATCTTCACTCTGCCGTACCCGCTCAGCCCCGCACAGCTCGGCCTTGTGAACTGCATGACGATCGGCGTTCCGGCGTTCATCCTCGCCATGGAGCCGAACCGCTCGCTCGTGCAGGGCAAATTCCTCAAAAACGTGGTGCGGCGCGCGCTCCCGGCGGCGCTCACGGATATCCTGCTCGTCGGCGGCGTGATGCTCTTCTATCTGGCCGCCGATCTGCCGGACACCGCCATGAGCACGATCTGTGCCGGCGTGATGGGCGTTGTGGGACTCATGATGGTGCACCAGACGGCGAAACCGTACAACAAGCTGCGCATCGCGATGATCTGCGTGCTCGCGCTCGGCTTTGCGGGGAGCTTTCTGTTCCTCAAGGCGCTTTTCAACCTTGTGACGCTCGATTTTCTCAGCGCGCTCGTGCTTGCGGTGTTCGCGCTGCTTGCCTGGCCGGTGATGAATGTGATGTACAAGCTGCTGGATAAACTCAGCGCATTCGTGCAGCGGCGGAAAAAGACGCGCCGCGCGGCGAAAGAACTGTAATAAAACGGAGGATCAGGCCGTTCCGACAGGGGAGACGGCGTCATGCCCATGAAAGACATTTTACTCACATTTCTCGTAGCGATGGTCCCGGTCGTGGAGCTGCGCGGCGCGATCCCGTTCGGCGTCGTGCGCGGGCTGAACCTCTGGACGGCGATCATTGCCTCGGTGCTCGGCAATCTTGTGCCGGTGCCGTTCATCATCCTTTTCATCCGCAGGATCTTCGCGTGGATGCGCGCGCATATGCCGAAGCTCGACGGGCTCGTGACGCGCATGGAGAAGAAAGCGGAGAAAAACCGCGCCGCCGTGGAAAAGTACGCGTTCTGGGGTCTCGCCATTCTCGTGGCCATCCCGCTGCCCGGCACGGGTGCGTGGACGGGCGCGCTCGTCGCGGCGATGATGGAAATGCGGCTCAAGCGCGCGTTCCCGGCCATCGCCATCGGCGTTGTGATCGCCGGCGTGATCGTCTCGGTCGTCACCTACGGTGCGCAGGCCATTTTCTCATTTTAAAGAGGTACATAATGAATCAGAAGGAACTCAACGAGCTCCGCCGCCGGTTCCGGCCGGAGCGGAGCGGCATTGCCCATGTATACGGCTGCTTTGTAAACGGTATGCGCGAGGTCGTCGCCGAAACGGACGTGTCTCTCGGCATGTCCGGCAAGGAGGAGCAGGAGATGTATCTGACGCTCCTGCGCAAAACGCTCTCCGGCTCACTCGGGCGCAATCTCATCGATATCCCGTTTGAAACGAAGCAGGTCGCCGGGAGCGACGAGCACCGGCTGCTGCAGGCCCTGCGCGAGAGCGCGTGCGCCGACGAGAACGCGCGGCATGAGCTCTATTCGCGCGTCATCTCCTCGCTCGATATGCAGGGCGAAAACTACCTCATCCTCCTCGCGGGCGACGCCTACGATGTGCCGCACCGCGGCGCGGACGGTGAGAAGGACGAGCTGAGCGACGAGGTGTTCCGCTTCTTCGTCTGCACGGTCTGCCCCGTGAAGGATGCGACGGCGGCGCTGCGGTATTTTTCGGAGGAACGCGCCTTTCACGGCACGTCCACCGGCCAGACCGTCGCGGCCCCGGCGCTTGGCTTTCTGTTCCCGGCGTTCGATGACCGCCGCGCGAACATTTATGACGCGCTCTACTACAGCCATGATACCGCGGAGATCCATCCCGAGCTGATCGACGGGCTGTTCCGTGTCGCGCCGCCGATGTCCGCCGCCGAGCAGAAGGAGACGTTCTCCGAAACGCTCGCCGCGGCGCTCGATACCGACTGCCGGTTCGACGTCGTGCAGGCCGTGCACGAAAATCTGCGCAGCCGCATTGAAGAGCACAAGGAAGCCAAAGACCCGGATGCGCTGGAGATCACGGCGCGCGACGTGGTGAGCGTGCTGCGCACGAGCGGTGTGCCGCTTGAAAAGACGGAAAAATTCGAGCGCGAATGTGAAAAGCGCTACGGTTCGCACGCCGCGCTCGACCCGAACAACATCGTTGAGAGCAAAAAGCTCGAGATCGTAACGCCGGAGGTGAAGATCACGCTGCCGGGCGAGTTTGGGTATCTCGTCGAGACGCGCGAGATCGACGGGCGGAAATACATCCTCATTCCCGCCGACGGCGGCGTGGAGGTAAACGGCATCGGCGTGAATCTCGCCGATGCGAAAAAGGAATAAAGTGATCCAAAGTTATCCATAGGGACGGTTCTCTCTGACACAAGGTCGTCAATGAGAACCGTCCCCGTTTATAATCTGCCGCAGCCGCAGAAGGCTCAGCGTGAAGTTGAACACCTCGCAGATGTAGAGCGTCACAAGATAGCCCGTGAGCGCCCAGCGGGGGAGAAGGGCCCACACGAGAACAAGCCCCAGCGCGGCCTCGGCAATGTTGAACGCCATGGACGCCATCATCTGTCCCAGCCCCTTGAGACAGCCGTCGGTCACGATGTCGGTATAGAGGAACGGCACCATCGGCGCGAGCAGCCGGAGAAAGCGCGCGGCTTCCGCGCTGCCGTAGAGCAGCATTCCGAGCGGGCGGGCAAAAACGAAAAATGCGGCCGCCGCGCCGAGCGAGAGAAGAAACGTTTTCCCGAGCATCTCCCGCACGCTCCGGCGCACCCGCCCATGCTCTCCGGCGACCTGCATCTCCGTGAGCGCCGGGACGAGCAGTTCCGCGACCGAGAGCGGCAGGCACGTCGGCAAAAGCAAAACCGGCATCGCCATGCCGTTGATGACGCCGTAGCCCGCGAGCGCGCTCTCGGCGCTCAGTCCCGAAAGGCGAAGACCCCGCGGCACGAGAAGCTGGCGGAACGTGTTGAGCGCGCTCCGCGCATAGGCGGACGAGGCGAGCGGCAGCGCGATGCGCAGCATCCGCGGCGTGAGAGCGGCTCCGCATTCGCCCGCCGGACAAAACCGTTTCCGGTCGGCGAGATAGAGCGCGGCAAGCGCGAGCGAGAGCGCGATCTCCGCGGCGGTGCCGGATGCCGAGAGCGCCGCGCACACGGCGGAAAGGTCGCCGCGGCTGCACGGCGCGAGCAGAAGCGCGGAAAGTCCCATGCGCAGAAGCTGTGCGAAAAACTGGGAGAGCGCCGTTTTCCACACGCGCCCGACGGCGGTGAAGTACCCGGACAGAGCGCTCGAGAGCGCAAGCGCCGGAAGGGAGGGCGCCGCGGCGTACAGCGCGCGTACCGCGCGGGCGTCCCCGATCCAGAGAAAACCAATGGGCTCGGCAAGAAAAAAGAGAATGGCCGCCGCGCCCAGCCCGAAAAAGAGCGCGTAGGCGCAGCAGCGGCGCATCACGGCGCAGACGCTCCCGCCGCGGCACTGCCCCAGCTCCTCGGCGAGCAGCCGCGTGACGGAAAACCGGATGCCGGACACCGCGAGCGTTATGAAAAGAAAGCCGACGCTTCCGATAAGCTGGAAAAGCCCGATGCCGGCGGGACCGATATGCGCGGCCAGCCACACCTGCCAGAGCATCGAAAGCGACTGCATGACGAGAGACGAGACCGTCAGCAGCGCGGCGTTTTTCCGGATCGATCTCCAAAGCCCCATAATGACGCCTCCCCTCCGTGAAAGAGTCTATGCGCACCGCGGCACGCGATAGAAGGAAAGAAAAAACGGCGTCTGCGGGGACGGTTTATGCACCTCTTCCAATATAGCTTGTCGGAAAAACAACGAACCGTTCGAAAACGATGCACCAAAATGTCGAAAACGGGCGGTTCTGACGGCAGAATACACAAATAAGAAAGATATAGTTGCAGAATAAATCAACGCTTGTTATAATATTTATAGTATGGATTGATCATACCCCAGCGCTTCCCCGCATAAAAAAAGGAGGAGAAAGATCGCATGAACGAAAAGTACAGTTCCCTGTTTACCCCGTGGAAGATCGGCAACTGCGAGATCAAAAACCGCATTGTTCAGGTGTCCATGGGCGGCACATCCCTCTTCGGCTGGCTGGAGCCCTGCCACTTCGATAAGGAAGCGGCCTACCACATTCTCAACCGCGCCCAGAACAACGTCGGTCTGGTGCTGCCCGGCATGCAGTGCGTGCGCGACACGATGGGCATCCCCGGCCGCCACTGGCTGTATCAGAACAAGCGCATGTTCCGCGAGCTCGCCGAGTGGATGCCCGAATTCCACAAGACGGGTGCGAAGCTCTTCATCCAGCTCTCTGCCGGCATGGGCCGCAGCATGGCGATCAACCAGCTGATGGTCGATATGCTCCAGAAGAAGGCGCTTGGCGCCGTCGCCAAGGGCGTTCTGGACGTCGATTATGTCTGCGCGTCCTCCTCAGAGACCCCCAACCGCTGGTATCCGGAGGTCAAGTCCCGCGCGCTGACAAAGGAAGAGATCCATGAAATGATCGAAGCCTTCGGCAAGACCGCGAAGATGCTTATGGATGCCGGCGTTGACGGTGTGGAGATCCACGCCGTTCACGAGGGCTACCTCCTTGACCAGTTTGCCATTGCCAACATGAACTACCGTACCGACGAGTACGGCGGATCGTTCGAGAACCGCTACCGCTTTGCCGTTGAGATCGTGCAGGAGATCAAGAAGCTGTGCGGCAAGGACTTCCCCGTGTCGCTGCGCTACTCCGTCGTCTCCAAGACGAAGGGCTTCGGCCAGGGCGCCGTCCCCGGCGAGGAGTTTGTTGAGTTCGGCCGCGATATGGCCGAGTCTGAAAAGGCCATCAAGTATCTCGAGGACGCCGGCTACGACATGTTCAACTGCGATAACGGCACCTACGACGCCTGGTACTGGGCGCATCCGCCGGTCTATATGCCGCCCAACTGCAACATTGCGGATGTCGAGCACATCAAGAACTTCACCACCAAGCCGGTCGTCTGCGCCGGTAAGATGGAGCCCGAGTTCGCTGCCAAGGAGATCGCCGAGGGCCGCATCGACGCGATGGGCGTCGGCCGTCAGAACCTCGTCGATCCCGAATGGATCAACAAGCTCCTTGAGGACCGCGAGGAGGAGATCAAGCCCTGCATCAACTGCCACAACGCCTGCTTCAACTTCAACTGCTCCAAGGGCACACCCAACATGCAGCCGATGGACGATGCGCTGCATCTGGCCCGCTGCGCGCTGACCCCGCCCACGATGCAGCACAACAAGTATAAGATCGTCCCGACGAAGAACCCCAAGAAGGTCGCCATCGTCGGCGGCGGTATCGGCGGCATGGAATGCGCCCTTGTCCTCAAGAAGCGCGGCCATACCCCGGTCATCTACGAAAAGAGCGACAAGCTCGGCGGCATGTACAACTATGCCTCCGCCATGTCCTTCAAGGAAGCGGACAAGAAGCTGCTCGAGTGGTACGACCGTGAGCTGAAGAAGGCCGGCATCGAGGTCCACCTCAACACCGAGATCGACCCGATCAACCCGCTCACCCGCCAGTATGACGAGGTCATCATCTGCACCGGCGCCGTGCCGAAGAAGCTCCCCGTGCCCGGCTTCAATAAGACGATCACGTTTGAAGAGCTGCTCACCGGCGATAAGGACCACGGCGACAAGGTCGTGTTCTTCGGCGGCGGCCAGTCCGCGTGCGAAGCGGCTTACGAGCTCGTGCTGCAGGGCAAGCACCCGATCATTGTCGAATACGCCAATGACCTCATCGCCACGCCCGGCACCTGCCTTGCCAACGCCTCCTTCCTGCGCGAAATGCTCGTGTTCAAGAAGGTCCCCATCTATCTCGAGCACTCCATCTGCGAGATCGGCGACGGCTACGTCATGGTCAAGCCGCGCAGCGGCGGAGATGCCTTCAAGGTCGAGTGCGACAGCGTCGTCAACGGTCTGGGCTTCCGTCCCGCGCCGGTCGCGCCTGCGGGCAAGCATGTCCGCCAGGTCGGCACCGCCGCGAAGTGGGGCAACCTGCGCAACGTTATCTGGGGCGCATGGGATGTCTGCATGAAGATCTGATCTTACATACAAGCACATAAGCGAAACAAACCGGCGGAGGGACGATCCCTCCGCCGGTTTCAGACTGTCGAAAAAGCCTCGCAGAGTTTGCGCCCGCAGGCGCAAAGAAAGTTTAAAACATTTTTGCCGATGACATGTGCATCGGCAAAAATACTTCTCGGCTCGCAAACCCCAACGCAGTGGGTCTCGTTTGAGCTGCGGTCAGTTTCAATTCAAAGACGATAATAGGTGAACTCGCCTTTCGTGAGAAGGCTGTGTTCGGAATCATAAACGCACACGGTAGCCACGATGATGCGGCCTCCGCGGCGGATCACGTCGCCCTCGGCGGTCAGCATGCCTGGCTTCCCCGGATGGAGAAACACGGTAGAGGCGTTTTGTGTTACGCAGCGGATGGTCTCCCCGGAATCAAGTGTGCGGGCGGCATACCCTCCGGCCACATCCATCATGGTGAAGAGCAGGCCGCCATGTACGATCCCGTACGGATTAAGATGGTTTTCTCCGGTGCGGCACGCGACCGTGCAGTGGCCGCCGCGCCGCTCCGTGATCTCCAGACCGCAGAGGTCGTTGAAAGGGCAGTTCTCGGAGAAAAGCGGCGCGGAGGTTTCTGTCTCTTTTTTCATAACCGGCTCCTTGAAATTGTTTAGCATGCAAGGATTATACTCCGAACGGCGCGGAATGAAAAGAGGAGAGTTGCGCCGGAGAAAAGCCGATGGTATAATGCCGGAAAAAAGAGGTGAATGTCATGGTAAAAAACGTTGCGGTCGTGAGCCTTTCCGCCGGTGTGCTGGGGGAGAGCTTTGCAAAGCATGAGCTGGATATCGGCGCAAAGCGCCTTGCGGACTATGGGCTCAACGTCCGGTTCATGCCGCACGCGCTCGCCGGTATCGAGCATATAAAGAACCATCCGGAGGATCGCGCGGCGGATCTTCTCGCGGCGTTCCGCGACCCGGAGATCGATATGATCCTCTGCGCCATCGGCGGGGACGACACCTACCGTCTTGCGCCGTACCTCTTTGCAAACGGCGAGCTCGAGACCGCCGTTTCCGGCACGGACAAGATCTTTCTCGGCTTTTCGGATACGACCGTCAACCATATGATGCTCCACAAGGTGGGCGTAAAAACGTTTTACGGCCAGTCCTTCCTCTCGGACGTGTGCGAGCTGGGCGGCGAGATGCTGCCGTATACGCGCCGGTATTTTGAAGAGCTCATCCGAACCGGGACGATCCGCGCCGTCACGCCGAGCGATACATGGTACGAAGCGCGCACGGATTTTTCACCGGAGCAGGCCGGCGTGCCGCTCCCGGCGCACCCGGATACCGGCTTTGAGCTTTTGCAGGGAAGACCCCGCTTCTCCGGTAAGATCCTCGGCGGGTGTATCGATACGCTCTTCGACTTCTTCAACGGCGGGCGGTATGCCGATATGCCGGCGCTGTGTCAAAAGTACGGCCTCTTCCCAAGCGCGGAGGATTGGAAGGGGAGGATCCTTCTGATCGAATCGAGTGAGGAATATATGCCGCCGGAGAAGTACCGGCGCGCGCTTGAATATTTCAAGACCGCCGGGGTATTCAGCGCGGTGTCCGGCGTGCTCGTCGGAAAGCCGATGGACCGGAAATACGAGGCGGAATATAAAGCCGCGCTCACAGACGTGATTGCCGATGACACACTGCCCATCGTCTGCAACGTCAACATCGGCCACGCGCTACCGCGCTGCATTCTCCCGTTCGGCGTGGAGGCCGCGGTGGATGTGAACGGGCAGAAGATCACCTTTGGCTGAATACCAAAAGCCCGGGCTGTGAATGCTTCACAGCCCGGGCCAGTTTGTCGAAAAAGCCTCGCAGAGTTTGCGCCCGCAGGCGCAAATAAAGTTTTAACCATTTTCTCCGGCGACATGTGCGTCGGAGAAAATACTTTACGGCTCGCAAACGTGCGAGCGTAAGCGAGTGCGCTGCGGCGAGCCGCAGCCTTTTCAAACGAGAGCCCAACGAAGTGGGTCTCGTTTGAGAGCTTGTCACCCGGACTGTGAATGCTTCACAGCCCGGGCTTTGTCGTTTTACGAATCAAAGAATCCGAAACCCGCTACCTCGCTCGTGGGGAGCGAGAACGCGATGGCCTTTGCCGGGGTGTCCGGCCCGGCCTTCTTGAGAATGGAGCGCATGATCTCGCTTTTCTCCTCGGTCTTGGAAACGATGAGGATGACCTCTTTTTCCTCGGCAATGGAGATGTTGTGGAACTTTGGGTCGGCCTTGGCGCCGGTGCCCTTGCCGTGGAGCACCGTGCCACCGCGGGCGCCCGCAGCGCGGGCGGCGTTCATCACAAGATCGGTCTGTCCCTCGCTTGCCACAACGACGATCAGCTCATACGCATAACCGGACGGCGGAGCCGTCTTTGCGGATTTGTTCTCTTCACCCATCAGATATGCCACGGTTTTCCCTCCTCCAATGCTTTTGACCGGCACGGCGATCACGATGCCGTGACCCGGCACGCCGATATGCAGCCGCCGCTTCTGCGCTTCGATCAGCGCGGCGGTCTTTTCCTCGGTCGCCGTGGACAGGACGACCCTTTTTTCGTTCGATTCGATCCCGAGAAGATCGAGCATGCTCTGCACCGCCGTGCCGCGGCCGTGCAGCGTCACGTTGAGCGGGAGCGCGAGCTCCTCGCATATGTCCTCAAGCACGCCGAGCGCTTCGGGACCGGTGATGGATATGACGTAGTTCATGCGCTCGCCTCCCAAAGCTCGATGATATCGTAATCGCCGTAAACGGCCGCCTCTTCCTGCGGACGCTTTGCGATATGTTCATAGTAGAAGCCGACGGCCTGGATCGAAAGCAGCGGCATCATGGCGACCAGCGCCACAACGCCGAAGGCGTCGCACAGCACGTCGCCGCCGAGAGCGATGCTCGTGCCCATCATGAACTGGAGCATGAATGTCGCCGTCATGGGGCCGGAGGCGACGCCGCCGGAGTCGAACGCGATGGCGGTGTAGATGTCCGGCACAAAGAACGAGAGGATCAGCGCGAGCGCGTAGCCCGGCACGATGAACCACAAAAGCGAAATGCCGGTCACAACGCGCAGCATGGAAAACGCCATGGCGAGCGCGATCGCCACGGAGAGACTGGCCTTGATCGTTTTGCCGGGGATAGCGCCGGCGCTCACGTCCTCAATCTGCTTTTCGAGCACGCCTACGGCGGGCTCTGCCGAGATGATGAACCAGCCGAGCAGCGCCGCGAGCGGGATGAGCAGCCAGCTCCGATCCCCTTCGGCGAGCGCCGCGCCCAGCTCCGCGCCGAGCGACGAGAAGCCGACGTTCACGCCCGTGAGGAACAGCACGAGACCAACATAGGTATACAGGATACCGACCATGATCTTCCAGAAGCTCCGGCGGTTCATACGGAACATGGCAAGCTGGAAAATGAGGAAAATGCCGACGATCGGCAGCATGGCGACCGCCATTTCCTTAAGGTACACCGGGATCGCGCCGAGAAACGCCGAGCCGATCACGGTCGTGCTCGCGTAGGATACTTCCGTGAGCTCCGCAACGCCGGAGCTGTCGCGGTAAAAGAGCCCGAGGATGAGCACCGCGAGGATCGGCCCGATGGAGCAGAGCGCCACGAGACCAAAGCTGTCGGCCTTCGCGCCGCTGTCGCTTCGGATGTTCGATACGCCGAGACCGAGCGCGAGGATGAACGGCACGGTCATCGGTCCGGTCGTCACGCCGCCGGAGTCGAACGCGATGGAGAGAAAGTTCTTATCCGTAAACGCCGCGAGCGCGAATACGATCGCGTAGCACACGAGCAGCACCCAGCGCAGGCGGATACCGTAAAGGATGCGCACCATGCAAAGCGACATGAATAATCCTACGCCAGCGCCGACAACGGCGAGAAGCACGGTCTTTTCAATGTGCGGCACCGTACCGGCGAGCACCTGAAGATCGGGCTCGGCAACGGTGATGGCAAAGCCGAGAAGAAACGATACGCCGAGAATGAGCGGCAGATTTTTCGTTTTCGTGAGCGCCGTACCAATACGGCTGCCGATGAGCGTCATAGACTGCTCCGCACCGAGCGAGAAAAGCCCCATGCCCACGGTGAGCAGCAGCGCGCCGATGAGAAACGTGAGCAGCAGATCGGTGCGCATCGGCACGATACAAAGACACAGTATCACAACGATGACGAGGATCGGCAGTACGGATACGGCGGACTCGCGGATCTTTTCTCCGAGCACGGTGCGCGTTTTCTCAAGAGCGGAACGTTTGATCTTTTTCGGTTTCTGCACGCGCACAAAGCCTCCTTTAACAATCTTTTTTAAACAAGTGTATAAAAAGTATACGGGAATTTCGGCGAAAAAGCAATAAACGTTCTGTTAAAAATGTCAGCGCGGCTC
>QWCN01001209.1_pt1 | contig 41333 bp, 36 predicted proteins | sample 1972711 | NCBI WGS metagenome assembly QWCN01 (sample SAMN09866707, study PRJNA288562) | Human gut metagenome isolate term1_stool, whole genome shotgun sequencing... | isolation source: gut | host: Homo sapiens | place: USA: California
CCAAATTCCACACCGAAAGGAGATCTTAACCTTGAAAGATTCAACGCAATTTCATATCCGACCTGCCCGCCCGGAGGAGGCGGGCTTATTTTATACCCCGCACCCCGAAGAAGATAGGCGGCTGGGTACCGTTGGACATGTCCGCATGGACTTCGGGCGCAGTGGCAACGAGTTCTGGCATACATGGTGGCCCCGCGGCCCGGAGGAGCTGAACAGCCCCGCGTTCAAGAAGGAACTGCAGGAGGTCGTGGATAAGCTCCGTGAAGATGTGCTGAAAAGCCGCTTCGCTACCACAAGGCACGCGGCAGCGATGGCCAGCGTGATCCACAGCAGCGACCGCATGGTCTGTATCTCCCGCTCGGAGTTGAGGAACAGCACCACCGTTTCGTCCTCCGTCGTGCTGACCAGATAGCGATAGCCGCTTTCATAGCCGCGGACTTTCCCGTTCTCCAGCGCCGCGTCCGCGTAGTGCTCGGCGTCGCCTTCGGAGATGGAGGCGATATAATCCTGATTTACCCGCAGAACAGAACCCTCGGTATCATAGTGGACGGAGAAAAAACGCAGCGAATATTGCACCTCGGGTGAGAAATGCGACCAATCATCGAAAGGCAGCGCACCCCGGCGGGAAGAAAACGGCATCTGCTGATCCTCTATCTCCATGAGCCGCGTCAGCGCTTCGTCCTGCTGATTGGTTACGCTATGGTAGTTCCACAGATTCACGAAGCACAGCAGCGTCAGAACCACCGCCGTAAACGCTGCCATTGCCGCGCCGATAAAGCGCCAGCGCATCTTCTTCAGCATGGCATTTCCTCCAGTGCATAGCCCGCCCCGCGGATCGTCCTGATCTCAATATCCGCGCCGATCTGGCGGAGCTTCCTCCGCAGGAAGCCGATGTACGTCCCCACACAACATCCATCTCCGCCTCGCTGTCAAGGCCCCAGACCTTTTCCATCATGTGCTCCGAGGAAAACACCTGCCGGGGATGGCGGAGGAACAACTCCGTAAGCTGAAACTCTTTGTTGTTCAGCCGCACTTCCTCGAAAGCGGTTTTCAGCAGATATTGACAACAGTCCAGTGTGACATTTCCGAAGCTGAGCGCAAACGAAGCGTAGGTGTTGCTGCGACGGGTGAGGGCGCGGACACGGGCAAGAAATTCGTTTGCGGCAAAGGGCTTGGGCAGGTAATCGTCCGCCCCGGCATCCAGTCCGACTACCCGGTCGGCCACCTCCGCCTTGGCGGTCAGGAACAAGGTAGGTGTGGTGTTTCCCTCTGCGCGGGCGGCCTTCAATACCTCGATCCCGTCCTTCCCCGGCATCATAATATCCAGCACCAGCGCGTCGTAGCCGACGGCCTGTATGTAGTCCAGCGCGTCGCTGCCGTTGTGAACCATATCCACAGCGTATTTGTTCTTTTCCAGCATGACCTTCAGCACACGGGCGATGGTCACTTCATCTTCCGCGATCAGGATACGCATGGCACTTCACCTCCATTTATTATGCCCATTCTCCCACGGCGACCCAAAATGAACCTGAAAATCTCTGCCGTTGGGAGAGAAAAGTTCACAGTTCCCTCATGGATTTTTTCGGGTCTATTTCAGGTCACGGCGGCATACTGTACGGCAGAAACACGCGGAACACACCCACAGCTATAGCAAGATTCTCCGCGTGTCGGCGGTCAACTGTCCACCGAGGCGATATGCTGAAAGCGGCAGACAAATGACAATCACCGCCCAGCGGTGTTCACATAGAAAGGGCTGGACAGCATGAGCATCGGCGGCGGAAAGCATCTCAGAGACTTCAATGCCGACGATATGGATTTCGGCGATCTGAGCTTTGGCAATAAAAGGTCAGGATACTTCTGGCAATACGCAGCAGGCAAATCAATAATGTAGAAATATAAATGTAGGAGCGGTATAGGAGTAATGCATGACTTATCTGCATTGCTCCTATACCGCTCCTACTTGCGTTTATATTCTAGTGTTTATGCGGGGTTGCGGGTCGTTTGTTTACTTGACCGCTTCCTCCACCGCCACGGCCACGGCGACGGTAGCGCCCACCATGGGGTTGTTGCCCATGCCCAGGAAGCCCATCATCTCCACGTGAGCGGGGACGGAGCTGGAGCCGGCAAACTGCGCGTCGGAGTGCATGCGGCCCATGGTATCGGTCATGCCATAGCTGGCGGGACCGGCAGCCATGTTGTCGGGATGCAGGGTACGGCCGGTGCCGCCGCCGGAAGCCACGGAAAAGTACTTCTTCCCCTGCTCGATGCATTCCTTCTTATAGGTGCCCGCCACAGGATGCTGGAAACGGGTGGGGTTGGTGGAGTTGCCGGTGATGGACACGTCCACGCCCTCGTGATGCATGATGGCCACGCCCTCGCGGACGTCGTCGGCGCCGTAGCAGCGGACGTCGGCACGCTCGGTCTCGGAATAGCGGATCTCGCGGACGATCTTCAGCTCGCTGGTGTAGTAGTCGAACTGGGTCTGCACATAGGTGAAGCCGTTGATGCGGCTGATGATCTGGGCGGCATCCTTGCCCAGGCCGTTCAGGATGACGCGCAGGGGCTGCTTGCGGGCCTTGTTGGCGTTCTTGACAATGCCGATGGCGCCCTCGGCGGCGGCGAAGGACTCGTGACCGGCCAGGAAGGCGAAGCACTTGGACTCGTCGCTCAGCAGCATGGCACCCAGATTGCCGTGGCCCAGACCAACCTTACGATCCTCGGCCACAGAGCCGTCGATGCAGAAGGACTGGAGGCCCACGCCGATCATCTTGGCAGCCTCGGCGGCAGTCTTGACGCCGGACTTGATGGCGATAGCCGCGCCCACGGTGTACGCCCAGCAGGCGTTCTCAAAGCAGATGGGCTGGATGCCCTTCACGATCTCATAGGGATCAAAGCCCTTGGCCTTGCAGATCTCGCGGCACTCCTCCACGGAGCCGATGCCGTACTGGGCGAGGACGCCGTTGATCTTGTCGATTCTTCTCTCGTAACTTTCAAACAGAGCCATGATTTCGTCCTCCTCCCTTACTCGTGACGGGGGTCAATATACTTGACCGCGCTGTCCCACTGGCCGTAATGACCGGTGGCCTTCTTCAGTGCCTCGTTGGCGTCGTCGCCCTTCTTGATGAAGTCCATCATCTTGCCAAGGCTGATAAACTCGTAGCCGATGATCTCGTCATCCTTGTTCAGCGCCAGACGGCTGCAATAGCCCTCGGCCATCTCCAGATAGCGGGGACCCTTCTCCTTGGTGGCAAACATGGTGCCCACCTGAGAACGCAGGCCCTTGCCCAGATCCTCCAGAGAAGCGCCCACGGACAGGCCGCCCTCGGAGAACGCGGACTGGGTGCGGCCATAGACGATCTGCAGAAACAGCTCGCGCATGGCGGTGTTGATGGCGTCGCACACCAGGTCGGTATTCAGCGCCTCCAGAATGGTCTTGCCGATCAGAATCTCGGAAGCCATGGCGGCGGAATGGGTCATGCCGGAGCAGCCGATGGTCTCTACCAGCGCTTCCTCAATGACGCCGTTTTTCACATTCAGGGTCAGCTTGCAGGCGCCCTGCTGGGGTGCGCACCAGCCGATGCCATGGGTAAAGCCGGAGATATCGCTGATCTCCTTGGCCTGCACCCACTTGCCCTCTTCGGGAATGGGAGCCGGGCCGTGATAAGCGCCCTTGGCTACGGGGCACATATGCTGAACCTCAGTCGTATAGATCATAATGACGATGTTCCTTTCTTTGTTTTGAAATGATCGCCGGGATCCCCCGGAGGTGTCCTGATTTTTATTATAGCAGACTTAAAAACTTTTTGCAAGAAACATTCCAAACATTTGGTGCTTATTTTGCCGCCACAAAGCCCACCTTGCGCTGCACCTTGCTGAGGGTCTTCAGCGCCAGACGGCGGGCACGCTCCGCGCCATCCTGATAGACGCTCTCCAGATACGCCTTGTCGTCCATGATGCGCTGGCTCTCCTCCCGGATGGGACGCAGCAGCTCTACAACGGCCTCGCCCACGGCAGGCTTGAACACGCCGTAGCCCTGGCCTTCAAACTCCGTCTCGGCCTCCTGCAGCGTCTTGCCGGTGGCGGCGCAGTAGATGGTCAGCAGGTTGGAGATGCCAGCCTTGTTCTCCTTGTCATACTTGACGGCGGTTTCGCAGTCGGTGACGGCGCGCTTGAACTTCTTCATGATGACCTCCGGCGCGTCCATCAGGTTCACGCAGCCGTCGGGCAGGGACTTGCTCATCTTGGTGGTGGGGTCGTCCAGCGACATGAGACGTGCGCCTACCTTGGGGATAAACGCCTGGGGCAGCACGAAGGTATCGCTGTACACGCTGTTGAAGCGCTGGGCGATATCGCGGGTCAGCTCCACGTGCTGGCGCTGATCCTCGCCCACCGGCACCAGATCCGCCTGATACAGCAGGATGTCGGCGGCCATCAGCACCGGATAGGTGAACAGGCCCGCCGTGATGTTGTCGGCGTGCTGGGCGGACTTGGCCTTGAACTGGGTCATGCGGCTCAGCTCGCCGAACTGGGTGTAGCAGCCCAGGATCCAGCCCAGCTCCGCGTGCTGGGGCACGTGGCTCTGGATAAACATGATGTTCTTCTGGGGATCCAGGCCGCAGGCGATATACTGAGCCAGCTGGTTAACGCTGCGCTTGCGCAGCGTGGCGGGATCCTGCCGCACGGTGATGGCGTGCATGTCCACGATGCAGTACAGGCAGTCGTACTCGTCCTGCAGATCCACCCAATTCTTGATGGCGCCCATGTAGGAGCCCAGAGTCAACTCACCGGAGGGCTGGATGCCGCTGAAGATTCTCTTTTTCGTATCAGCCATTTTTTACCTCACATTGTTGCGGGCATAGCGCCCGTATTCTTCTTGCGTTCCCTATCCTACCACGTTTGGTTCAAAAAATCAATGGAATCCCACGATCGTCATTGACTTTTCCCCAGAAAACCATATAATAGATAGGTAATTTGTCAAAATGCCGGAGGTAACTGATATGGCAATGGATATGAACTATTTTACCCAGATGGAGGAAAAAATCCCCCACGGAAAGGTGCGTACCCGTTTCGCGCCGTCTCCCACCGGCTATATGCACGTGGGCAACCTGCGCACGGCGCTGTATACCTGGCTGATCGCCCGCAATCAGGGCGGCACCTTCATCCTGCGGATCGAGGACACCGATCAGGGCCGTCTGGTAGAGGGCGCTACCGACGTCATCTACCGCACCATGGCCGAGTGCGGCCTGAACCACGACGAAGGCCCCGATGTGGGCGGCCCCGTGGCTCCCTATATCCAGTCCCAGCGCCGTGACACCTATGGCCACTATGCCCGGCTGCTGGTAGAAAAGGGCGGCGCGTACTACTGCTTCTGCGAGAAGGCGGAGTCCGAGGAGGATTCCGGCGAGTTTGACCGTGCCGCCGATCCTTGCCGCGACATGCCTCTTGACGAGGCCATGAAGCGGGTGGAGGCGGGCGAGCCCTACGTCATTCGCCAGAAGATCCCCGCAGAGGGCACTACCACCTTCCACGACGCCATTTTCGGCGATATCACCGTGGAGAACAGCACGCTGGACGATCAGGTGCTGCTGAAGCGGGACGGTCTGCCCACCTATAATTTCGCCAATGTCATCGATGACCACCTGATGGGCATTACCCATGTGGTGCGGGGCAGCGAATACCTGTCCTCCGCTCCCAAGTACGATCTGCTATACCACGCCTTCGGCTGGGAGGTGCCTACCTATGTCCACTGCTCCCCCGTTATGCGGGACGCCCAGAACAAAATGTCCAAGCGCCACGGCGACCCCAGCTATGAGGATCTGAAGGCGCAGGGCTATCTCACCGAGGCCATCCTCAACTACGTGGCACTGCTGGGCTGGTCTCCCAAAGGCGAGTATGCCGAGCAGGAGATCTTCTCTCTGGAGGAGCTGACCAAGCTCTTTGACATGACGGGTATCTCCAAGTCCCCCGCCATCTTCGATATCGCCAAGCTGGATCACTTCAACGCCGTGTATCTGCGGGCTATGGAGCCTGCCGCCTTTGCCAAGGTGGCGGAGCCCTACATCCGCCAGAGCGTCAAGGGCGATTTCGATATTGCCGCCATCGCGGGTCTGCTGCAGGCCCGCTGCGAAAAGCTGACGGAGATCCCCGAAAAGGTGGATTTCTTCGACGCCTGCCCGGAATACGGCATCGACTTCTTCACCAACAAGAAATCCAAGACCAATCCCGAGGTCTGCAAAACCATGCTGGAGGCCGCCATTCCCATGCTGGAGCAGCTGCCCGACTGGACGACGGACGCCATCCACGACAGCCTGATCGCGCTGGCGGAGCAGTTGGGCGTGAAGAACGCCACCCTCATGTGGCCGGTGCGTATCGCCGCCGCCGGCAAGCTGGTGACCCCCGGCGGCGCCGTGGAGATCTGCCAGATCCTGGGCCGCGACGAGACGCTGCGCCGCCTGAAGGCCGGTCTGGCCAAGCTGGGGTAACGCATGGAGTGGTTGAAGCAACAGCACCGCGCCCTGTGGCGGTTCTATCGGGAGGAATTCGGCGAGTCCCTGCTGATCACCGCCGCCGCGTTTCTGGTCATCTGCCTGCTGGCTTTCGGCGTGGGACTTTTCTTCAAGTCCCTGCCGGACACCATCATAAGCTATTTTCAGGAGATGATCCAGCTGGAGGGATTGATCGACGAGGACGGCGGCATCGACCTGCTGGCGCTGTTCGGCAATAATGTACGGGCCTCCGCCGTCAGCATCCTGTACGGCTTTATCCCGTTCCTGTACCTGACGGCGCTGGCGCTGGGCACCAACGCGCTGATCCTCGGCGTGTTTGCCGCATACTATGTGAACAACGGCGTTTCCCTGCTGGTATATCTGGCAGGCATCCTGCCCCATGGCATTTTCGAGCTGACCGCCCTGATGCTGGCGTTTGCCGGCGGCTTTCTGCTGTGCAGGCAGATCACGCAATACGTGCGAAGCAATACAAAGGGCATGATGAAGCCCCTGATGCTGAATCTGCTGCGGGTGTTTATCCTGCATATCCTGCCGCTGCTGGCGGTGGCCGCCGTGGCGGAGGTCTATGTGACGCCCCACGTGATGGCGCTTTTTATGTAATAGTATCCGCCGAACGGGCGGTGAAAGGAGAATCATACAATGAACGAGAATGTGACACGGATCCCCGACATCTTCGGCAGTATGGTGTTTACCGAGGAGAAGATGCGACAGCGCCTCAGCCCTGACGTCTATCAGGCGTGGCAGCAATGTCAGGCGCAGGGGAAGTCGCTGGATCGTTCCATTGCCGACGAGATCGCCTGCGCCATGAAGGACTGGGCCACGGAGCTGGGCGCTACCCACTTCACCCACTGGTTCCAGCCCATGACTGGCTTCACCGCCGAGAAGCACGACAGCTTCATCACCCCCACCGGAGACGGCCGCATTCTGATGGAGCTGTCCGGCAAGGAGCTGAGCCGCGGCGAGGCGGACGCCTCCAGCTTCCCCTCCGGCGGTCTGCGGGCCACCTTCGAGGCTCGCGGCTACACCGCGTGGGATCCCACGTCCTACGCCTTCGTGAAGGATAAGACCCTGTGCATCCCCACCATCTTCTGCTCCTATTCCGGCAATACGCTGGACAAGAAAACGCCGCTGCTGCGCTCCATGCACGCGCTGGATCAGCAGTGCATCCGCATCCTGCGGCTGTTCGGCAACACCGAGGCCCAGCACGTGATCCCGCAGGTGGGCGCGGAGCAGGAGTACTTCCTTATCGACAAGGAGGACTATCGCCGCCGTGAGGATCTGCGGCTGTGCGGCCGGACGCTGTTCGGCGCCAAGCCGCCCAAGGGACAGGAGCTGGACGACCACTACTACGGAGCCATCAAGCCCCGCGTGGCGGCTTTCATGCACGAGCTGGACGTGGAGCTGTGGAAGCTGGGCGTGTTCTCCAAGACAGAGCACAACGAGGTGGCTCCCGCCCAGCACGAGAACGCCCCCGTTTACTGCAACGCCAACATCGCCTGCGACCACAACCAGCTGACCATGGAGCTGCTGAAAACCGTGGCCGAGCGCCACGGTCTGGTGTGTCTGCTCCACGAAAAGCCCTTTGCCGGGGTCAACGGCAGCGGCAAGCACGACAACTGGTCTTTGCAGACCGACACTGGCGAGAATCTGCTGAAGCCCGGCAAGACTCCCAGCCAGAACGCCCAGTTCCTGCTGTTTCTGGCGGCCTTTATCAAGGGCGCGGACGAGTATCAGGACATGCTGCGCTGCTGCGTGGCCTACCCCGGCAACGACCGCCGTCTGGGCGGCAACGAGGCTCCTCCCGCCATCGTGTCCGTGTTTCTGGGCGACGAGCTGACCGCCATTCTGGACTCCATCATTCAGGGCACGGAGTACGTGGACGTGACCAAACGCCGCCTTGAGATCGGCGTGGACACTCTGCCGGAGATCCCCCAGGACACCACCGACCGGAACCGCACCTCTCCCCTGGCTTTCACCGGCAACAAGTTCGAGTTCCGCATGCTGGGCTCCAGCCAGTCCATCGCCAGCCCCAGCGCCGTGATGAACACCATCATGACGGAGGAGCTGGAGCAGTTCGCCGACATTCTGGAAAAGGCCGAGGATTTCCAGTCCGCCCTGCAAACGCTGCTGCATGACACCTTTGCCGCCCACCAGCGGATCATCTTCAACGGCAACGGCTACAGCGACGAGTGGGTGGCGGAGGCCAAGCGCCGCGGCCTGTGCAACATGGGCAACACCGTGGATGCTCTGCCCGCCTATATCAACGAGAAGAATGTGGCGATGTTCAGCCGCCACGGCGTGCTGACCCGCGACGAGCTGGAGGCCCGCTACAACATCCATCTGGAGAACTACTGCAAGGTCATGACCATCGAGGGCAATACCCTGCTGGACATGACACGCCGCCAGATCCTGCCCGCCGTCAGCAAATATTCCGATGAGCTGGCCACCGCCCTGTTCCACAAGAAGAACTGCGGTATCTCTCTGTCTGCCAAGATGGAGGAAACCACGCTGCGGAAGCTGGCCGACCTGTCCGGTAAGCTGTACGACACCTGTGACGCGCTGGAGCGCGCCATCAGCAAAGCGCCCGCCATGGACGGCGGCATCAAGGCCGCCTGCTACTACCGCGACGAGGTGGACGCCCGCCGCCAGAAGGCCAGCGCCCTTATCAACCAGCTGGAGACCATCACCAGCGCACAGCACTGGCCCTTCCCCACCTACGCGGATATCCTGTTTTCGGTGTGATATCGCGATATAAAACTCCACGCAACTTAAACTTGCGTGGAGTTTTTTTCCTATGCAATTTTAAGTTGCTGGACATTGCGGCAAGGAAAAGGTAAAATAGAGAAAACAGGAACAGGAGGTTTCCCTATATGAAGCTCTATTTCAAGCAGCGGATGTTTTCCTGGTTTGACAGCTACGACATCTATCACATGGACGACAGCGGCGCAGTGGCCTTTACGGTGGAGGGCAAGCTGGCGTGGGGACACTGCCTGCACATCCTCGATCCCATGGGGCAGCACATCGCCACCGTGAAGCAGCAGGTTTTTACGTTCCTGCCCAAGTTTGACCTGTACATCGGCGAACAGTGCGTTGGCACCATCTGCAAGGAATTCACCTTCCTGCGGCCGTCGTTTACTCTGGACTGCAAGGGCTGGCGGATGGAGGGCAGCTTCATGGAGTGGGACTATACCATTCTGGACGCCCAGAACCGGCAGGTGGCAACAGTCTCCAAGGAGCTGTTCCACTGGACGGACACCTATGTGATCGATGTGGCGGAGGAGCAAGACGCCCTGTATGCCCTGATGATCGTGCTGGCCATCGACGCGGAAAAATGCTCCCGCAATTAGGTCTATCCAATAAACAAAGAATCCGTGGCTTTCGCCACGGATTCTTTGTTTGAGCTATATCATGGTCAGTGATATAAACAAGGAATAGGGTCTTGGAGGAAACCTTATACCAAAACAGCGCGATGGAAAACTTTCTTGCCCTTCTTGATGATCACGCCGTCACCGGTAAACTGCTCGCAGCCGAAGGTGGTCTCGATAGCGGGCACCTTCTCGTCGTTGACGGTCACGCCGCCCTGCTGCACCAGACGGCGGGCCTCGCCCTTGGAGGCAGCCAGACCGCACTTCACCAGCAGAGTCAGCACGTCGATGGAGCCGCCGCCGAAGTCGTCATTGGTCAGTTCGGTGGTGGGCATATGCTCGGTATCGCCAGCGCCGGAGAACAGGGCCTGAGAAGCGGTACGGGCCTTATCGGCCTCCTCCTCGCCGTGAACCAGCTTGGTTAGCTCATAGGCCAGAATGTCCTTGGCCTCGTTAAGCTGGGAGCCTTCCCAGGAGGACATGGCGTCGATCTGCTCCAGCGGCAGGAAGGTCAGCATACGGATGCACTTCAGCACGTCGGCATCGCCCACGTTGCGCCAGTACTGATAGAACTCGAAGGGGCTGGTCTTGTTGGGATCCAGCCACACGGCGCCCTTGGCGGTCTTGCCCATCTTGTTGCCCTCGGAGTTCATCAGCAGGGTGATGGTCATGGCGTGAGCGTCCTTGCCCAGCTTCTTGCGGATCAGCTCGGTACCGCCCAGCATGTTGCTCCACTGGTCGTCGCCGCCGAACTGCATGTTGCAGCCATAATGCTGGAACATGTAGTAGAAGTCGTAGCTCTGCATGATCATGTAGTTGAACTCCAGGAAGCTCAGACCACGCTCCATGCGCTGCTCGTAGCAGCGGGCACGCAGCATATTATTGACGGAGAAGCAACCACCCACTTCACGCAGCATTTCAATGTAGTTCAGGGGCTTCAGCCACTCGGAGTTATAGAGCATCAGAGCCTTGCCGTCGGAGAAGTCGATGAACTTTTCCATCTGGCGCTTGAAGCACTCCGCGTTGTGCTTGATGGTCTCCTCGGTCAGCATCTGGCGCATGTCGGTGCGGCCGGAGGGGTCGCCGATCAGGGTGGTGCCGTCGCCGATCAGGGCGATGGGCTTGTTGCCCGCCATCTGCAAACGCTTCATCAGGCACAGCGCCATAAAGTGACCCACATGCAGAGAATCGGCCGTGCAGTCAAAGCCGATGTAGAAGGTGGCCTTGCCGTTGTTGACCATTTCGCGGATCTCTTCCTCATTGGTGACCTGAGCGATCAAGCCGCGAGCCACCAGTTCTTCATAAATACCCATTTTCTTACATTCCTTTCCTATACGATCTGTGATGTTGAAGATTTTTACAAGAGGGGGTAACAAAATAAAAACGCCCTCTGTCCTTAGACAGAGGGCGACAAGTTATCGCGGTACCACCTCATGTTTGCCGCATCCTCACGGAATACGGCCTCGTCGGGTGCTGACACACCCTATCGCTGTAACGGGCGAACCCGACACATCCCTACTAACCCCAAAATACAGGTTTTCAGAAGGCTGCTCCGGGATGTATTCACACGCGCCGCCCTCTCCTCTTTTCACCAGCCAGAGGTTCTCTTTGCAGGCGCAGAAGCGTGTTACTTCTTCCCTTCATCACGGTAACGGTATCAAGTTGCCACTATTGTAGCAGATTTTTTTCGTTTGTCAACACTTTTTTCGCAATATGAAAAATATTTATAAATACCTCTCATAAGGTAAATTTATTCCGATATCTCTGCCCGGAATTTCTCCGCCTGAGACAGCAGCTCCTCCGCACCCTGCAGCATGGTCTCCGTCACGTGGCTGCCGCCGGTCAGACGGGCCAGCTCCATCTGACGCTGCTTGCGGTCAAGCTGCTGCACCCGCGTAAAGGTGCGGCCATTGGCTTCGCCCTTTTCCACGGAGAAATGGGTATCCGCCATGGCGGCCAGCTGGGGCAGATGGGTGACGCACAGCACCTGCTTATGGCGGCTGATGCGGGCCATCTTTTCGGCCACCTTCTGGGCGGCCCGGCCGCTGACGCCGGTGTCCACCTCGTCGAATACCATGGTGGCCACGTGATCCTGCTCGCTGAGAACGTTCTTCATGGCCAGCATGATACGGGCCAGCTCACCGCCGGAGGCGATCTTGTTGATAGGCTTCAGTTCCTCGCCCAGATTGGCGGACATGAGGAAGCGCACCTGATCCATGCCGGTGGCGTCCAGCGGCTTCTCGGCAAAGTCCACCTGAAAGCGAATCTTGCCCATATCCAGCTGCTGCAGCTCCGTCAGGATGGCCTGCGACAGGGTCTCCCCCGCCGCTTTCCGGGCGGCGGACAGCTCCGCCGCCGCTTTCCGGGCGGCTTTCTCCGCCTTGGCGCAGTCCTTTTCCAGCCGCTCCAGTGCGTCGCCGGCATAGGCAATATCGTCCAGTTCCCTGCGGCAGTTGTCCAGATACGTCAGCATGTCCTCCACGGTGGCACCGTACTTCTTTTTCAGGCGGTACAGCTGATCCAGCCGGCCCTCCACCTCGTCCAGCTCGTTAGGGGAAAAATCGAAGTTCTCCCGCTGCTCCGCCACGGAAAAGGCAATGTCATAGGCCTCGCTGTAAGCGCTCTCCAGCCGCTCGTACAGGGCGTTGAAGCCCTCGTCCAGATGGCGCACGGTGCCCAGTGCGTCCTGCGCCTGCCGCAGCAGATTCAGGACACCGCTGCCATCCTCGCCGCCGTTGAGGGCATAGTCCGCGCCGGACACGGCGGAAATAAACTTTTCGGCGTTCCGCAGCAGATTGCGGCGGCCTTGCAGTTCTTCCTCCTCGCCGGGCTTCAGCTTGGCCCGCTCCAGCTCATTGATCTGGTATTGCAAGGTGTCCATTCGCCGTGCTTTTTCCGCCTCGTCCATTTGCAAGGCGTTCATTTTGCGGCGAATTCCTGTTAAGCTATTATACTTGTCAGCATATGCTTCCAAAAGGCTCTCCACCTTTCCGAAGCTGTCAAGGTACGCCAGATGCTGCTCCTCGTCCAGCAGCTGCTGTCCGTCGTGCTGGCCGTGGATATTCACCAGGCGGCTGCCCAGCGTCCGTAGCTGGGACACGGTGACGGGCCGTCCGCCCACGCGGCAGACGTTCTTTCCGTCCGTGCCGATCTCACGCTGGAGCATCAGGTCGCCGTTTTCGTCCGGCGATGCGCCCAGCTCCTCGCACAGCGCGGGGTCTACATGGGAGAACAGCGCGCTGACAAAGGCCTTACTGGCGCCGGTACGGATCAGGTCGCGGGAGGTGCGCTGGCCCAGCACGGCGCTCATAGCGTCGATGACGATGGACTTACCGGCGCCGGTCTCGCCGGTCAGGGCGTTGAAGCCGGGACGGAAAGCGATCTCCGCCTCCTCGATAATGGCGATATTCTCGATATGAAGCAGTTCCAGCATAGCGTTCCTCCCTGCGCGATTCAGCGCAGCATCTGTTTCACCTGTTCGCAGAAGTCAAGCGCCTGGATCGTATCGTGGAACACCAGAAAGATGGTGTCGTCACCGGCCAGTGTTCCCACGATATCGGTATCGCCCATGTTATCCAGCGCAAAGGCCGCACCCTGCGCCATACCCTCGATGGTTTTCAGCACCACGATGTTCTGGGCCGCCTCTACGCTGACCACGCTCTCGCGGAAGATGGTGCGCAGCTTGTCGGCAAAGTTCAGCTTCGTTTTCTGCACCGACACGGCATAGCGATAGCGGCCCTGCCCGGTAGGCTCCTTCACCAGATGAAGCTGCTTGATATCCCGGGAAATGGTGGCTTGCGTCGAGCGGATGCCCAGGTCGTTCAGGCGCTGCAAAAGCTGCTCCTGCGTCTCGATGGCTTCCTCGCTGATGATCTGCAGCAGCTTTTCCTGTCGCACATTTTTCATTTTTCGCAGCCTCCCATTTTATAGTCAAGGATCTCGCAGAAGCTCTTTTTGCTGAGGCGCACAAGCCCCATGGCAAACTTGGACTGCCGCACCCGCACCTTATCGCCGTTTTTCAGAGAAAACGCCTTGCCGCCGTCGGCGGAGAGATAGACGAACTTCCGGTTGGCGTCCGCCGCCTCGATGGTGATCACATGCTCCGGCGACAGCACATAGGACGTGGCGCGGGTGGAGTGGGGACAGATGGGCGTGATCAGCAGATTCCGGGCTGTAGGCTCCACGATGGGGCCGCCCGCCGCCATGGAATAGCCGGTGGAGCCGGTGGGGGTAGAGATCACCACGCCGTCGCCTGTGACCTTGGTAAGGCGGCCCTCCTCTGTAAAGATATCCAGCCTTACAACCCTTGCTACAGAGCCCTTTGACACCACCGCGTCGTTCAGAGCGATGTTGCTGTACACCGCGTTGCCGTTCCGGAAGATGGTCACATCCAGCATCATACGGGACTCCACCACGAAGTCCCAGCTTTGCAGGTCACGCAGGCGCTCCAGCTCGTTGGCCTCCAGCTCCGACATGAAGCCCAGGCTGCCCAGATTGATGCCCAGCACCGGCACGTTGTGCAGTGCCGCCGTGCGGCTCAGGTGCAGGATGGTGCCGTCGCCGCCGAAGGCGATCATCAGGTCGGCAGACTTGATCTCCTGCTGGAGCTGCCGCACGGGAACGCCCAGCTCGTCGCCGTAGCCGTCCCGGTGGAACGGCAGGCACACCACCGTTTCAAAGCCGATCCCCTCCAGAATGGCCTTGGCGTCCTTGGCCACCTTCAGTTCGCTGTCCCGGTAGGGATTGGGGCATAGGATCACTTTCTTTTTCACTGCGCTTCCCCCTCTTTCAATGTCTCATGGGATGCTGTCACCACAGCGCGCAGGTCAATGTCCGCGTCCTGTTCCTCGGATTTGCGAAGGTATCCCAAATATTCAATATTCCCCTCCGGGCCACGGATGGGAGAATATGTAATTCCAAGTATTGTAAAGTTATTTTCCTTTGCATGCTCCAAAAAGTGCTCCAACACCTCCAGATGCACGGCGGCGTCACGGATGACACCCTTTTTGCCCACCTTTTCCCGGCCCGCCTCGAACTGAGGCTTGATGAGACACGCCACCTCACCGCCCTGCCGCAGCAGCGGGTACAGCGCCGGAAAGATCAGCTTCAGAGAGATGAAGGACACGTCGATGGAGGCAAAGTCCAGCGGGTCGGGCACCTGCTCCGCCGTCAGAGTTCTGGCGTTGGTTTTTTCCAGACACACCACCCTTGGATCGGTGCGCAGCTTCCATGCCAGCTGATTGGTGCCCACGTCCACGGCGTACACCTTGGCCGCGCCGTTTTGCAGCATGCAGTCGGTAAAGCCGCCGGTGGAGGAGCCGATATCGGCACAGGTCTTTCCCTCTAACGTGATGGGCCACACCTGCATGGCCTTTTCCAGCTTCAGGCCGCCCCGGCTCACATACCGCAGCGTCTTGCCCCGCACCTCGATATGGGCGTCTTTGGGCACCGCCGTACCCGGCTTGTCCACCTTCTGGTTGTTGACGTACACGATGCCCGCCATAATGGTGGCCTGCGCCTTCTGGCGGCTCTCCTGCAAGCCCTGCTCCACCAGCAGGACGTCCAGTCTTGTTTTATTGCTCATGGCACGCCTCCTTCAACGCGGCCGCCACGCTTGCCGCATCCAGCCCGCACTGAGCATACAGCTGCGGCACGGTGCCGTGACAGGGGATGGTGTCCCCCAGGTTCTTCAAAATAAGCCGCTCCGGCATCCGGCCACGCTGAGCCAGAATGGCCGTCAGCCGCTGGCCTACACAGCCGCTGCCCACGCAGTCCTCCAGCACTAGCAGGCGCTTTCCACTGCCCAGCGCCGCCAGCACCGCGTTGCCGTCCAGCGGCGCGATGGCGTTCAGCTTCACCACCCGGGTCTCGACCCCCGCTTCATGCAGCAGCTCCGCCGCCGCCAGCGCTTCGTTGATCAGGACGCCGTAGGTCAGGATGGTGCAGTCCGCTCCCGGACGCACCTGCGTAAAGGTCTCATTGCCGCAGCAGTCCTGATACGCACCCTCGCCGCCGCGGGGATAGCGGACAGCAACAGGGCCGGTCAGCTCCAACACCGCCCGTCGCAGCATCTGCCGCAGCTCGGCAAAGCTGGCGGGGCACAGCACCGTCATGTGGGGCACCTGAGAGAGATACAGGGCATCGAAGCAGCCGTGGTGCGTCTCGCCGTCAGCGCCCACGAGACCCGCCCGGTCAACGCCCAGCACCACATGCAGGCCATCCAGCGCCACATCCTGAAGCAGCTGGTCGTAGCCCCGCTGCAAAAAGCTGGAGTATACGGCAAACACCGGGACAAGTCCCTGCTTCGCCATGCCGCCCGCCATGGACACGGCATGTCCCTCGGCAATGCCTACGTCAAAAAGGCGGTCGGGATATTTCCGGGCGAACTCCGTCAGTCCGGTGCCCTCCTGCATGGCGGCGGTGATGGCGCATACGCGCCCGTCCTCCCCTGCCAGCGCGGTCAGCTCCTGGCCGAACACGTGGGAGAAATCCATTTTTGCAGTACGCAGTGGCTTACCGGTGACCAGATCAAAGGGCGATACGCCGTGATAGTCGGCGGGGCGCTCCTCGGCGGGAGAATAGCCCTTCCCTTTTACAGTGCGCACATGCAGCAGCACGGGACAGCGCTGCTCCCGCGCCCATTGCAGAGATTGCGTCAGTGCTTCCACATCGTGTCCGTCCACCGGACCCATGTAGGAAAAGCCCATACTCTCAAACATGGAGCTGTCCGGCAGCAGCGTCTTTTTCAGCGCCGTTTTAATGTCATGGCTGATATGATAGAGCTTTCCGCCCACCGGGCCGTTCCCCAGCAGCTGGCGGTAACGCTTCTTGAATTCATAGTAGCCCGGCTTCGTCCGCAAACGGGACAAATGGCGGCTGACCGCGCCCACGTTGGGTGCGATGGACATGCCGTTGTCATTCAAAATGACGATCATGGGCTCGCCGGAGGCTCCGGCGTTATTCAGCCCCTCAAAGCTGAGACCGCCGCCCAGCGCACCGTCACCGATCAAGGCGATCACGTCGTAGTTTTCATGGCGCATGGTGCGTGCTTTCGCCATGCCCAGCGCCACCGACACAGAGTTGGAAGCATGTCCTGCCATAAAGGCGTCGTGAACGCTCTCATAGGGCTTGGGGAAGCCGGAAAGCCCGCCAAACTGCCGCAGGGTATCCATCTGCTCCCGGCGGCCCGTTAAAATTTTATGCACATAGCACTGGTGTCCTACGTCGAACACCAGCCGGTCTCGGGACGTGTCAAACACCCGGTGGATGGCGACAGTCAGCTCCACCACGCCCAGATTGGATGCCAGATGGCCGCCGGTCTTTGCCACGCTGCGCACCAGAAAGGTGCGAAGCTCATCGCAAAGCTGACGGGTCTGGGTACTGTTCAGCCGCTTCACATCGGAGGGGCTGTGGATCGATTCCAGCATCAGGGGTCATTCCTCATTTCAGCGATAGAGATGCAGCGCGTGCATGATCCGCGCCACCCGGTACACCACGGCGGTACATTCGTTGATGGCCACCTTCTTGAACAAAGCCTTGCCGCCGATGGTCAGGCCGGAGATCAGCGCCGTCACACCGATGGAGATCATCACATTGGTGGTGCTGAGATCCCGCTGCAGGGCAGCCACGATCACCGCCGCGGTAGAACCGCTGACGATGCCGCAGATATCGCCCACCACGTCGTTGCACACGGAGCTGACGCGGTTGGCGTTGGACAGCAGGCGAATGGCCTCCTTGCCGCCCTTTTCCTTATGGGCGGCCATGGAGTGGAAGGGCTTCGGGTCGGCCGCCGTCACCGCCACGCCGATCATATCAAACACGATGCCCAGGGCGATAAACGCCGCCAGCACAAGGCCCGCCACCACATAGCCCGCTCCGTTCAGCGCGGTAGAGGAGAAAAAACTCAGCAGCGCGCTGAGTATCACCGCCATGAAAAAGACCCGTAAGGGCCAGTGGTCGTTCTTCTTTTTGGGCTTGTTTTTGTCACTCAAGATGAAAAAACCTCATTTCAAAACACCGGACTTACTCCGGCGATCAAAGTCAAAAACTGAACAGGGCAGCATTGGGAGTAAATCTTGCGGCTTAGGTACGGGTTGGATTTCCCCACAGCACGCCTCTCGTCGCCGATCAGGTGGTTTCCCCTTAGGTGCTGTATCACGGCGTTGCCGCGTCGTGATACCCGACTGCCACTTAGTCCGCACTGCAATCCTCCCAAGGCCCCACAGAAAATGGACAGCCTAGGTGATTTCCACTGCAGTCACGCCGCCTCTTATCCTCTTTTGCAGGCAGGGTTTCAAGGGAATCGCACGCGGACCCTGGCCGGGGTCTTTGGTGCTTCAGCTCCCCTATTCACCGTGCCCACGCAAGGCAGGCTACTCTGCACACAGCGTTCACGGCACAAAGGCCGGGTAGCACCGCGATGCAGGTTTCTTGCCATCGGGGTCGATGACGTCAACTGCCTCGTACACAGGTCGCTTACCACAAGGGGAGTACGCCTGTGCACAACAGCAGGTCTCCACGGAAGCAGGGTCGGGTCCCTCATGCCATTGAGGGGCGCCCTACATCCGCAGGCGGGCATTTCGCACGCCTCCCTCCAGCACCCACCCCAAACTGGGCGTAAGAAGCAAGCACCAGAGGTTTCACAGTTGTGCCCTTTAAAGGATTTTTAGGCCCTTCTTAGGAGACGGCAGATCTGACTAGGATACTGCGCCGCTGTTCAGTAATTTCATATCATATCACACTTTTCTCCGTTTCGCAACCGCTTTTATGCAGAATATTCTGTATATTTTGACCTCCGCCGCAGCGTGCAGAAGTCTTAACAGAATTTTAACATAATCTTTATAAAGTATTGAAAACTATCTTGCCAAACGCGGAATGCTGTGGTATACTTGGTATACGTACCAAGGACACACAGTTTTTCACCGGAGGACAGCGCCGCGCTCTCCGGCACGCTGAATGTATCACGCTTTATCCATATCCCCTCGTGTAGATTTTAGGCAGAGAAACGGACAGACGCGAAAGCGTCTGTCCGTTTCTCATTTCTTATCGTTATTTCGCCAGCGCCTCGGCCCACTGGCCGTACTTTTCGATGTTGGCGTCACGCTCAGTGGCGTCCTTGCCCTGGGTCAGAATGTAGACCTTGATCTTCGGCTCGGTGCCGGAGGGGCGCACCAGAATGGTGGTGCCGTCCGCCAGCTCATAGCGCAGCACGTTGCTGCCCTTCAGCTCCATTTCGGATACCGCGCCGGTGGCGCAATCCACCACGCTGCCGTCGGTATAGTCCTTGCGGCGGGCCACAGCCGCGCCGGAGATCGCAGCGGGCGGGTTCTGGCGCAGGGACTTCATCAGATTCGCCATCTTCTCCAGACCGTCCAGACCGGGCATCACCAGATTGTAGGTCTTTTCGCCGTACCAGCCGTACTTTCTGTACAGCACGTCCAGCGCGTCGTACAGGGTCATACCCTGAGTGGCGTACCACGCGGCCATCTCCGTCAGCAGCAGAGACGCGGTAACGGCGTCCTTATCCCGGACATAGTCGCCCAGCATGTAGCCGTAGCTCTCCTCATAGGAGAACACCACCTTGCCCTGACCGGCAGATTCCAACTGGTTCTTCTTCTCGGCCATGAACTTGAAGCCGGTGAAGGTATCGTAGCAGGTGACGCCGTGGGCCTCGGCCACCTTGCGGGCCATCTCGGTGGTGACGATGGTTTTCAGCATCACGGGGTTTTTCGGCAGCTTACCGCTGCGCTTCATGGCGCCGTACAGGTAATCGCTCAGCAATACGCCGGTCTGATTGCCGCTGACAGGCTGGAACTTGCCCTCCTTGTTGCGCACCATGATGCCCACGCGGTCGCTGTCCGGGTCGGTGCCCACGATGAAGTCGGCCTTCACCTTGTCGGCCAGCGCAATGGCCAGATAGAAGCCCTCGGGGTTCTCCGGGTTGGGAGACACTACCGTGGGGAAGTCGCCGTCGATGACCATCTGCTCCGGCACGCAGTGCAGATGCCTGATGCCCAGACGGGTCAGAGCCTCCGGCACCAGCTTATAGCCGCAGCCGTGGAACGGCGTATACACCACCTGGAAGGTATCCGCCACCTTGGCGACGGAATCGTAATCGTTGACCATATCCATGACATTTGCCATGAATTTGCGGTCGGTCTCATCGCCCATGGTCTCGATGAGGCCCGCCTTGACGGCCTCGTCAAAGTCCATGCGCTTCACGCCGGTGAAGATGTCAATCTTCTCCAGCTCGGTGGCGATGGCGGCGGCGTGGTGGGGCGGCAGCTGTGCGCCGTCCTCCCAGTAGACCTTGTAGCCGTTGTACTCCTTGGGGTTGTGGCTGGCGGTGACGTTGATGCCCGCCTGGCAGCCATACTCCCGCACGGCGAAGCTCAGCTCCGGGGTGGGACGCAGAGACTCGAAGATCCGCACATGGATGCCGTTGGCGGCGCATACCTCGGCGGCGGCCCGGGCAAACTCCATGGAGTGGTGGCGGCAGTCCATGCAGATGGCCACGCCCCGCTTTTTGGCGTCCTCGCCCTCGGCGCAGATCACGTTGGCAAAGCCCTGGGTGGCCCAGCGGATCACGTACACGTTCATCTGGTGCAGACCCACCTTCATGGTGCCCCGCAGTCCCGCCGTGCCGAACTCCAGCGGGCCGTAGAACCGGCTCTCGATCTCCTTTTCGTCCCCGGCGATGGACTGAAGCTCCTTCACCTCGTCCGCCGTCAGTGCGCCGCTATGCAGCCATTTTTCGTACTCATTCATGTAATTCAGCATCGTTTTCGTCCTCCTCTACCGCTTCCGCGTTCAGAATATTTTGCGCATCCTCCAGCATGGTCTGGGGCACATACAGCGACGCGCCGTAGCCGGAAAAGCCGTTGATGACCTTTCCTGCGCCGCCCTCTTTTTCGTAGTATTTGAAGCAGGGAATGCCGTAGGCCGCCAGCATGGAGATCATCATGTCGGACTCCGCCGGGGAGTCAAAGGTCTCCTTCAGCAGCACGGCCTTCACCTTTTCGCCGTTTTCCTCCAGCGGCCAGTCCAGCTTCCTTTTGTGGAAATGCCACCCGGAAGCGCTGTCCTCCCAGAAATTCTGCGGCAGCTCCCCCTTGTTGAACCAATCAGTCAAAAATCCCATCACGAAACCTCCCTACGTCGTCATTTATGATAGCGCGTGCCCTCCGCGATCTGACACGCCCGATAGATCTGCTCCAGCAGCATCACCCGCGCCAGATGGTGCGGGAACGTCATAGGCGACATGCTCAGCCGCCAGTCTGCCTGCTTCTTCAGCGTTTCGTCCAGACCGAAGCTGCCGCCGATCAAAAACGTCACCCGGCTCTTTCCCTCCAGCGCGAAGTCCGCCAGCTTTTTCGACAGTGCCTCGCTGGAGCAGGTCTTGCCCTCGATGCACATAGCCACCACCGCGCCGGCCTCCAGCTTCTGCCGGATGGCGTTGGCTTCTGCCGCCAGTGCCTTCTGGATCTCCGCAGGAGAGGGATCCTCCGGCAGACGGGTCTCCGGCAGCTCCACAACATCCAGCTTGCAGTAGCGGCTCAGCCGCTTGATGTACTCCGCCGCCGCGTCGGCATAAAATTTTTCCTTCAGCTTGCCTACGCACAGCACGGTGATCCGCTGCATATGTCCCCCTCGTAAAAGTAACTCAGCGCCCGCCGGTATCGCCGGGCAGACGCTGAATATGGTGTTGCTTCTCAGCCGATACGGGCCTCGTCCTTTTCTGTTTCCGGTTCGTCCACCATGGAGATATCCGCGCCCACAGCCCGCAGCTTGCCCACGATATCCTCGTAGCCGCGCTCGATATACTGCACATGGCTGATCTCGGTGGTGCCATGAGCCGCCAGCGCCGCGATCACCAGCGCTGCGCCGGCCCGCAGATCGGGCGCCTGCACCGGTGCACCGGTAAAGTGATCCACGCCCTCCAGCACGGCCACCTTGCCATCCACCTGAATGCGGGCGCCAAGGCGCTTCAGCTCATCCACATACTTGAAGCGGTTATTCCACACGCTTTCGGTAATAAGGCTGGTGCCGTCCGCCAGCGCCAGCACCGAGGCAATCTGGGGCTGCATATCCGTGGGGAAGCCAGGATACGGCATAGTCTTGACATTGGTACGCTGCAAACGGCCGTTACGGCGGATCAGCATTTCATCGCCGTTCTCCTCGATCTCCACGCCCATCTCCATCAGCTTGGCGCTAATGCAGTCCATATGCTTGGGGATCACGTTGCGGATCAGCAACTCGCCGCCGGCGGCGGCCACGGCTGCCATATAGGTGCCCGCCTCGATCTGGTCGGGAATGATGGCGTAGCTGCCGCCGTTCAGGCGCTTAACACCGCGGATCTTGATAGAATCCGTGCCTGCGCCCTTGATATCCGCACCCATGGAGTTCAGGAAGTTGGCCAGATCCACGATATGAGGCTCGCGGGCGGCATTTTCGATCACGGTGGTGCCTTCCGCCAGCGCCGCCGCCATCATGATATTCATGGTGGCGCCTACCGACACCACGTCCAGATAGATATTCGCACCGCGAAGATGGCTGTTTTTAGCCTTTGCGTTGATGTAGCCGCTCTCCACGGACACCTCTGCGCCCATGGCGGTAAAGCCCTTGATATGCTGGTCAATAGGCCGCACACCAAAGTCACAGCCGCCGGGCATGGCTACCGTCGCCTCGCCAAAGCGGCCCAGCAGCGCGCCCAGCAGGTAATAGCTGGCCCGGATACGCCGCGCCAGCTCATAGCTGGGGCGGGTGGAACGAATGGCGCGGCAGTCCAGCTCCACCGCATGGCGGTTCAGAATACGCACCTTTGCGCCCAGCTCGTCCAGAATGGAAAAAAACAGCGTTACGTCGCTGATTTGTGGAATGTTTTCAATACGGCACACGCCGTCCACCATCAAAGCCGCAGGAATGATCGCCACCGCAGCATTTTTCGCGCCGCTGATGGTCACTTCGCCATACAGGGGACGGCCGCCGTTTACAATATACTTATTCAAAATTTGCACCCTCTCTTGATCCGACTTACATAAGGCCCGTGGGCAGCGGTCGGAATACCGTCGCCGGAAGCTCTGTCCGACGCTTATCATGCCCAGGGCGGAAAACTTCATACACCATACCATCGATTGACAAAGGCAGACACGGTTTTGGCGGGCAGAAATGCGCCCATACTGCGTCAAGTCCCTTGACAATACGGCAAGTATTCTCTGCGGGCCTTTTCTTGTCTGGACACATTTCTGCTCCGACAAAACTGTCTCGCACCTGCCGGCGATGTATTTTCGAGTGATTTTTGCTTTTTGAGACGCAGGCTTGCTGGCGCAAGCCAAGGCGAAAAGGGCAAAAAGCGCCGAAAAGACACGCTGTCAGGCGTGTTTGCCCTTGTTAATCGATGGTATGATGTAGAAAGATAAATGCGCACGTACAGCATAAGTATAGCATAAATTTTTACAAAAGCAATATCAACGCCGTAATTTCTGCTGTTTTTTCAAAAGTCCCGTGTGAAAAGCGGAAGAAATGCCTTTTCATGAAAGTATGTTGTAATGTTCAAAAGAATATGCTATACTGTTAGATTGATATAATAGGAATCGTATGGGTATTTTTTTATGCTAGGAGGTCTTTTATCATGAAGATCGTAGTGTTATCCGGCGGCTTCTGCACCGAGCGCCATGTGGGACTGGTCAGCGGCAGCGGCGTGTGCCGCGCCCTGCGGGAAAAGGGTCATCAGGCCATTTTTGTGGATATGTTCATGGGGCTGGAGAATTATCAGGGCAAGCTGGAGGATATTTTTGACGCGCCTGACGGGCTGCTGGAAAAGGTGGCTATCGAGGAGACGGCCCCTGATCTGGAGGCTGTCCGGGCGGCGCGGCAGGACAAAAGCCCCTCCTTGCTGGGCAAGGACGTGCTGAAGGTCTGTGCCATGGCGGATGCGGTATTTCTGGCCATGCACGGCGCCAACGGCGAGGACGGCCGCATTCAGGCCACGCTCGACCTGCTGGGCGTACCCTACACCGGCTCCGGCTATCTGGGCAGCGCCATGGCCATGGATAAGGCCGTGACCAAGCGGATGATGGACTCGCTGGGCATCCGCACCGCCCCGTGGATGGACGTACATTATAAAAAAGAGAATATTCCCCGCCTGACCCAAGAGCTGATGGTACCCTGCGCGGTGAAGATGGTCAACGGCGGCAGCTCCATCGGCATGGCTCTGCCGGACACCCGCGAGGAGCTGGAGAAGGCTCTCTATGACCTGCTGCCCTATGGCGGACACGTGGTGGTGGAGAAGAAGATCAAGGGCCGTGAAATTCAGATCGCCGTGCTGGGCGACACCTATCTGCCCGCCGTGGAGATCATCCCCAAGGGCGAATACTTCGACTATGTATGCAAGTACCAGAAGGACGGCGCGCAGGAGATCTGCCCCGCTCCTATCTCTGACGAGGAGTGGCGGCAGGTGGGCGAGATGGCCCTGAAGCTCCATCAGGGGCTGGGCCTGTCCGTCTACTCCCGCAGCGACTTCCTGCTGGACGACGAGGGCAAGGCGTGGTGTCTGGAGATCAACACACTGCCGGGCATGACGCCCACCAGCCTTGTACCGCAGGAAGCGGCACAGGTGGGGCTCAGCTACGCCGACCTGTGCGAGAAGATCGTGCTGGATTCCATCGAGGCCAGAAAGGCGGAATACAGATGATAGGCTGTACGGTACAGCAGCTGTGCAACGCCGTGGGCGGCACGCTGCTGCAGGAAAGTGGCGCGGTGGTGACAGAGGTCTCCACCGACAGCCGCAGTATCCCCGCCGGTGCGCTGTTCGTCCCGCTGGTGGGCGAACGGTTTGACGGACACGACTATCTGGACGCGGCGCTGGCAGGCGGCGCGGCAGGCTGTCTGACGGCAAAAAAGCCCATTTCCCTACTGGACGGAAAATTCTACATTCAGGTGCCCGACACGCTGGAAGCCCTGAAAGCGCTGGCAGCGTGGTATCGGGACAAATTCACTATCCCCATGGTGCAGGTCACCGGCAGCGCCGGAAAGACCACCACCAAGGAGATGATCGCCGCCGTGCTGAGTCAGCGGTTTTCCACGCTGAAAACGCAGGCCAACTTCAACAACGCCATCGGCACCCCCCTGACGCTGCTGAACCTTGCGCCGGAGCATCAGGCTGCCGTCATCGAGACCGGCATGAACCACTTCGGCGAGATCCGCTACTTGGGCGAAATGGTGCGCCCCACCGTGGCCGTCATCACCAACGTGGGCGACGCTCATATCGAAAACCTGGGCGGCACGCGGCAGGGCATTTTGCAGGCCAAGTGCGAAATTTTCGAGAATTTACAGCCGGGCGGCCTTGCCGTACTGAACGGCGACGACGATCTGCTGTCCGGTCTGACGCTGCCCTTTGAAACGGTGCTGTGCGGGCAGCATAAACGCTGCGGCGTTCGGGTCACCAACGTGGCTGAGCATGGCATCGACGGCGTGACCTGTACCGTCACCACGGCGCGGGATATATATGAGGTAACCATCCCCTCCCCCGGCGCGTACATGATCTATCCCGCCGCCATGGCCATCGCCATCGGCGAGCATCTGGGACTGACCAAGGCGGAGATGCTGGCGGGGATCGCCGCCTACCGCCCTGTAGGCAGCCGCATGCATCTGGTGCGGTGCAGCAATGACCGCATCATCATTGACGACTGCTATAACGCCAACCCCCAGGCCATGGCGGAGGCCCTGCGCATTCTGGCGCAGACGGAGCATCCCCGCCGCATGGCGGTGCTTGGCGACATGGGCGAGCTGGGCGACCTGACGGAGCAGGCTCACCGGGACATGGGCACGCTTGCCCGCACGCTGGGACTGAATACGGTGGTGGCCATCGGCCCCAAGGCCAAGGCCATTCAGGAAGCCGATCCCGACGCCCTGTGGTTCCCCACGGTAACGGAGGCCCTGCCCGCCATTCGGGCGGCGTTCACCGCCGGAACGGCGGTGCTGGTGAAGGCGTCCCACGCCATGCACTTCACCGATATTGTAAAGGATCTGGAAACGACAGAGTAGATTTTTATGGTAGACATTTCTGTGAAGGACGTGGTAAAGTCCTTCGACCTGGAAAAGAAAATACTGGACGGCATCACCTTTCAGGTGGACACCGGTGAACGGGTCGGACTGCTGGGCAAGAACGGCGCCGGCAAGACCACGCTGTTCCGCCTGCTGACCGGCGAGCTGGAGCCGGACAGCGGCCAGATCGTCATTGCCACCGGACGGCGGGTAGGGCTGATCTCACAGATCCCCGTCTATCCCGCCGGGTACACGGTGGAGGACGTACTGGACTCCGCTTTTGAGCGGATGCAGGCATTGAAGGCGGAAATGGATGAGTTGACCGACCGGATGGCAAAGGGCGAGAGCGACAACGCCATGCTGCGGCGGTACGATCACCTGACCGCCAGCTTCGAGGCGCTGGGCGGCTATGACACCGCCACCGCCAAAAACAAGGTGGCCAACGGCCTGTCCATCGGCGCGGACATGCGGCAGAAGCTCTTTGACCAGCTGTCCGGCGGCGAAAAGACCCGTGTGAATCTGGCGCGGCTGATCCTGGAGGACACGGATATCCTGCTGCTGGACGAGCCGACAAACCATCTGGACTTACAGGCCACGGAATGGCTGGAGGAGTATCTCCGCAAATTTCACGGCACGGTGGTGGTCATCAGCCATGACCGGTACTTCCTGGACCGCACCGTGTCCCGCGTCATCGAGGTGCTGGACGGCAAGGCAGAGTTCTACAGCGGCAACTATAGCTTCTACGCCGTAGAGAAGGAGCGCCGCTATCAGGAGCGGATGAAGCAGTATCTGAAGGAGCAGGCCAAGATCCAGCAGCTGGAAAAGGCCGCTGAGCAGATGCACCTGTGGGCCTTCATGGGCAACGACGCCCTCCACAAACGGGCCTTCAGCATGGAAAAGCGCATTGAGCGCATGCGCACCACCGCCAAGCCCACCAAGGCCAAAAAGATGGATGCCCGCTTTGCCAGCCGGGAGTTCAAGGGCGACGAGGTACTGCAATTCCGGGGCGTGACGAAGGCCTTCGACGAACGGACGCTGTTCTCCGACGTATATCTGCGGGTGGAGGGCGGCGAGCGCATCGCCCTCATCGGTGAGAACGGCACCGGCAAGACCACGCTTCTCAATATGCTGACAGGACGTGAGAGCTGCGACGGCGGCTCCATTCGTCTGGGCCCTTCGGTGAAGTGGGCGTATCTGGAGCAGGTCATCCACTTCGACCACCCGGAGCGGAATCTGGTGGACACCATGCTGTACGCCAAGAAGAACATCACGCCCCAGAGCGCCCGGAACCGTCTGGCGGCCTATCAGTTTCAGGGGGAGGACGTGTTCAAATCCGTCAGCATGCTGTCCGGCGGCGAGCTGAGCCGCCTGCGGCTTTGCATGCTGATGGACGAGGAGATCAACTTCCTCATTCTGGACGAGCCCACCAACCATCTGGATATCGCCAGCCGGGAATGGGTGGAGGAGGCGGTGGAGGCCTTTGACGGCACGCTGCTGTTCGTCAGCCACGACCGCTACTTCATCAACCGCTTCGCCACCCGCATCTGGGAGCTGGCGGACGGCACCATCACCGACTATCCCATGGGCTTTGCCCAGTATCGTGCCACCAAGGCGGCGGAGCCGAAGCCGGAAAGCACAGCTCCGGTGAAAAAGGGCGACACCCGCCAGAGCCGCGGCAACCGCAGTCAGCAGGCGGCGCGGCGGCAGCTGACCATCTGCGAAACGGCGGTGGCAAAGCTGGAAAAGGAGCTGGCGGCGCTGGACGAGGCCATGGCCGCCAACGCCTGCGACGCAGGCAAACTGAACGAGCTATTCACGCAGAAACAGGAGACGGAGGCCCGGCTGGAGCAGGAAATGTCCCGCTGGGAGGAGCTGTCCCTTGCATTGGAGGAATCTTGACTATGAGCGACGTATTGTGTATCTACTACTCATTCAGCGGCAACACCCGCCGGGCCATGAAGGAGATCGCCGACGCTGTGGGCGCGGAGATCGTGGCCATCGACGACGGCGCCGACCGCAACGGTTGGCGGGGCCGCCTGCGGGCAGGCAAGGACGCCATGCGCCGCACCACCGCACCCCTGAAGCCCTTTACCACCCAGCGGAATATCGAGGACTACAAGCTGGTGATCGTGGGCACCCCTGTGTGGGGCGGCCGCTGCTCCAGCCCCATCCGCGGCCTTTTGAAGCGCCGTGGTCTGGAGATGTCCCGCGTGGGGTATGTGCTGACCCGCAGCAGCAACCGCCGCTGCGAGAGCGTCTATGACCAGATGGATCTGTACACCGCCGAAAAGCACATTCTGGAGGTCTCTCTCCAGCCCGGCAGCGTGGGCTACACCTTCTGGCGGGACAAGTTCATCTCTGACGTGCAGAAGTATCTGGAGACCGGCCATGTTGGATAAGCTGCAAAAAATCGCGGAGCGTCTGGCAGAGGTGGAGCGGCAGCTGGCCGACCCGGCAGTATACAGTGACCGTCAGGCCATGACCAAGCTGAGCCGGGAGCAGAAAGAGCTGACACCGGTGGTGGAGGCCTATCGCGCCTACTCACGGGCCGAGGCCGATATTGCCGCCGCCACGGGCATGCTGTCCGACCCTGAGCTGAAGGAGCTTGGGCAGGAGGAGCTGACCGCCGCCAAGGCGGAGCGGGAGCGGCTGGAGGGCGAACTGAAGCGCCTGCTGCTGCCCCGTGACCCCAACGACGACAAGAGCGTAGTGCTGGAGATCCGGGCCGGTATCGGCGGCGAGGAGGGCGCGCTGTTTGCCGCCGACCTGCTGCGGATGTACACCATGTACGCCGAGCGCCGGGGCTTCACGCTGGACGTGGTGTCCCTCAACGAGACGGAGCTGGGCGGCGTGAAGGAAGCCGTGGCTATGGTGGAGGGCACGGGAGCGTTTTCCCGCCTGAAATTTGAAGCGGGCACCCACCGGGTACAGCGCGTGCCGGAGACCGAGTCCTCCGGCCGCATCCAGACCTCCGCCGCCACCGTGGCCGTCATGCCCGAGGCGGAGGAGGTGGAGTTCTCCATCGACCCCAAGGACTTGCAGATCGACACCTACCGCTCCAGCGGCGCAGGTGGCCAGCACGTCAACAAGACGGAGTCCGCCATCCGCATCACCCACCTGCCCACCGGCACGGTGGTGGAGTGTCAGGACGAACGCAGCCAGCACAAGAACCGGGAGCGGGCCATGAAGATCCTGCGCTCCCGTCTGTATGAAGCGGAGCAGGAGCGGCAGAACGCCGCCATCGCCAAGGAGCGGAAGTCCCAGGTGGGCACCGGCGACCGAAGCGGCAAGATCCGCACCTATAACTTCCCCCAGAACCGGGTCACAGACCACCGGCTCACCGGGGACAACAAGAATTTTAATATCGCCGCCATCATGAACGGCGATCTTGACCCCCTGATCGACGCGCTGACCCTGAATCAGCAGGCGCAGCGGTTGCAGGAGGGCGCAGAATAAGAAAGGAGCAAATCATCATGTTAGCACCTATGAAAACGCAGTACGACAAGTCCGGCCCCACTCTGGTCAAGGCCATGAAGAAGCGGCAGTTTGACGCCTACTATTGCTCCACCGCCGAGGAAGCTGTGGAAAAGGTGCTGGAGCTGATCCCCGAGGGCGACGTGGTCAGCTGGGGCGGTGTGGCCACCGTGGATCAGCTGGGCATCAAGGATCGTCTGCGCCAGCGCAATCAGCCTCTCATCGACCGGGACACCGCCAAGACCCCCGACGAACGCATGGACATGCTGCGTCAGGCTCTGACCTGCGACACCTTCCTCATGAGCAGCAACGCCATCTCCGAGGACGGCCAGCTGGTGAACATCGACGGCATGGGCAACCGTGTGGCCGCCCTGTGCTTCGGCCCCAAGCAGGTGATCGTAGTGGCCGGTATGAACAAGGTGGCCGGCGATCTTGACAGCGCCATGTCCCGTGCCCGCCACATTGCCGCTCCCGCCAACGTGCAGCGCTTCGATGTCAAGACCCCCTGTGCCGTCACCGGACAGTGCGGCAACTGCACCAGCCCCGACTGCTGCTGCGCCCAGATCGTCACCACCCGGTTCTCCAAGATCCCCGGCCGCATCAAGGTGGTGCTGGTGGGCGAAGTATTAGGACTCTAATCGCTCATAAAAGGAAGTATTCACAGTGAATACCATTGTATTCCACCCTGAAAAGGACAAAAACGCCATCGCGGAAGCCGCCGCCATATTGCGGCGGGGCGGTTTGCTGGGCATCCCCACGGAGACCGTGTACGGTCTCGGAGCCGATGCCCTCAACGAAACGGCGGTGCTGCATATTTTTGAGGCAAAGGGCCGCCCTCAGGACAACCCTCTGATCTTGCATGTCCCCGGCGCAGACTGGCTGGAGCGGTACTGCCGCGATATTCCGCCGGAGGCCTACGCGCTGGCGGAGCGCTTCTGGCCGGGGCCGCTCACCATGATCCTGCCCCGCCGGGACAACGTGCCCCTACGCACCACCGGCGGACTGGACACCGTGGGCGTCCGCTGCCCCGACCACCCCATGACGCTGGCCATCATCCGTGAGTCCGGCATCCCCGTGGCCGCACCCAGCGGCAACACCTCCGGACGGCCCAGCCCCACCACTGCCCAGCATATGCTGGAGGACATGGACGGCAAGATCGACGGCATCGTGGACGGCGGCCCTTGCTCTGTGGGGGTGGAAAGCACCATCATCGACCTGACGGTGACGCCGCCCCGACTCCTCCGCCCCGGCGGACTGCCGTTGGAAGCGCTGGAGGAGGTGCTGGGCGAGGTTGCCGTGGACAAGGCCGTGCGGCAGAAGCTCTCAGACGGCGAACAAGCCAAGGCGCCCGGCATGAAATACCGCCACTACGCCCCCAAGGCACCCGTTACCGTCATCACCGGCACGCCCGGCGCTTCTGCCGCCTACATCGCCGCCCACCTGACGCCGGACAGCGGCGTCATCTGCTTCGATGAATACGCGCCGCTGTTTGACGGACATATCATCCACCGTCTTGGCCCCGCTGCCGACAAGCTGGCCCAGGCTCAGCATGTGTTCGACGCGCTGCGCACCTTCGACGACACGAACGTGCCGGAGATTTTCGCCCAGTGCCCCGACGAGGGCGGGCTTGGGCTTGCCGTCAGCAACCGTCTGAAGAAGGCAGCGGGCTTTCATGTGATCGAAGCGCCCCGTCCGCTGGTGGTTGGCATCACCGGCCCCACCGGTGCGGGCAAGACCAGCGCTCTGCGTGCGCTGGAGCAGCTGGGTGGCTACGTGCTGGACTGCGACGCCATCTATCATGAAATGTTGCGCACCGACACCGGTCTGCGCGGCGCCATTACCGCCGCTTTCGGGGACGTATTCACCCCCGGCGGTCAGCTGGATCGGCAGAAGCTGGGTACGCTGGTGTTCGGTGACGCGGCGCAGCTGGAGCGGCTGAACGCCATCATTTACGACCAGCTGCCCCGTGAGCTGGAGCGCCGCATGGCCGCCTCCCCCGCGCCCATCATCGGCATCGACGCCATCAATCTGGTGGAATCGGGCCTCTCCAAGCTGTGTGACCGGACGCTGGCGGTCATCGCCCCGGTGGAGGATCGCATTCGCCGCATCATGGCGCGGGACGGCATTCCGGAGGAATACGCCCGGCTGCGGATCGCCGCCCAAAAGGACGATGATTTCTACCGCACCCACTGCACCGACGTGCTGGTGAACACCTCCGCCACACCGGAGGACTTTCAGGCGGCGGCGCTGGACTTTTTCCGGAAAATTGCCCGCCAATAGCGCTATTTCAGGCAAACGCAACCGCTGGTTGACAGATCTCCAAGCCCGCTTTCTGGCATGCAGACGCAAGATCAGGTATGCTATCCACAGCAAAAGCGCTGCGGCGCATCTCAAATTCAGGAGGATTTCATTATGATCTTAGCGGATAAAATTATGACACTGCGGAAGAAGACCGGTTGGTCGCAGGAGGAGCTGGCGGCGCAGCTGAACGTCAGCCGCCAGTCGGTGTCCAAGTGGGAGGGCGCACAATCTATCCCCGATATGGATAAGGTGGTGCAGATGAGCCGCCTGTTCGGCGTCACCACCGACTTCCTATTGAAAGACGAGCTGGAAATGGAGGAACACACTCAGAGTACTCCCATTGACGAGCCTCCGCTGCGGCGGGTCACCATGGAGGAGGCCTCCGCCTATCTGGCGCTGCGTCGGGAAGCCGCGCCGAAGATGGCGCTGGCTACCTGCCTGTGCATTCTCTCCCCTGTGGCCTTGCTGATGCTGGCGGCCATGAGTGAATTCGCCCGGTTCGGCATCTCCGAAAACGCCGCGGCCGGTATCGGCCTGTGCGTGCTGCTGGTGCTGGTAGCCATCGGCGTAGCGCTGTTCCTCACCTGTGCCGCCAAGGTTCGGGACTTTGAGTTTTTGGAGAAAGTCCCCTTTGAAACGGAGTACGGCGTCAGCGGCATGGTGAAGGAGCGCCGGCAGGAGTTTTCCGCCACCTATAGCCGCCTGAACATTACCGGCACGGTGCTGTGCATCCTGTCGGCGGTGCCGCTGTTCGTCGCCATGTGTCTGTTGGCCGACGATGTCATCTACATGGCGGCAGTGAGCCTGCTGATGATCGCCAGTATCGGCTGCGCGGCCTTCGTCTATGGCGGCACCATCCAAAGCGCCATGGATCGGCTGCTGGAGGAGGGCGACTACACCCGCCGGCAGAAGTCCCGCCGCAGCATCAAGGGCGCGGTCAGCACCGTCTACTGGCTGCTGGTGACGGCCATCTTCATGTGGTACACCTTCGGCCCCTCCGGCAACGGGCAGGCCAAGTACAGCTGGTTCATCTGGGCCATCGCCGGTGTGGTGTACGCCGCAGTGATGGTGGTGATGAATCTGATCCAGCGGTCAAAGAAGTAAACGCAAGCTGTTCAAAGGGCGGCCGGTCAAACCGGCCGCTCTTTTCTTTCAGAAAATTCGCCGTTTTTTGAAAAAAGGTCTTGCAAAACAAAAAGGAATCGGTTATAATATCCCCGTTCTAAAAAACATGCACCTTTAGCTCAGTTGGTAGAGCACCTGACTCTTAATCAGGGTGTCCAGGGTTCGAGTCCCTGAAGGTGTACCAAAGCTACAGTGCATCCTAAACTTTGCCAATCGGCTTTCAGCCGATTGGTCAGGGACTCGGTGCTGTAAAACCTGCCACCGGCAGCTTTTACTTAGCACCGACTGAAGGTGTACCATAGAAGATCACCGACCCAATCGCCGGTGATTTTCTATACGGCCCGTTGGTCAAGTGGTTAAGACAGAGGCCTCTCACGCCTTTAACATCGGTTCGAATCCGGTACGGGTCACCACAAAAGCTGCCGCGACATGTGTCACGGCAGCTTTCCTTTTTCTTACAAGTGAACGTTGCAAATCCCGGCAATGTCAAGTATAATCGTGATGCATCTTCTGAAAATGGAGGTATCCCCATGAAAACCTTGTATCTGGACTGCGGTATGGGTGCGGCTGGCGATATGCTGACCGCTGCGCTGCTGGAGCTGACGCTGGATCGTGACGCGGCACTGGCGGAATTGAACGCCATCGGCATCCCCCATGTGACCTACAGTTATGAAACGGTATCCCGCTGCGGGATATGCGGCACCCATATGTCGGTGAAGGTGGACGGGCAAGAGGAATCCGATGCCATGCACCACCATCACCATCACGAGGATCACCATCACAGTGTACTGGAGCAGATCGCCCATATGGTCGGCCATCTTGCCCTGCCGGAAGCGGTGAAGCAGGACATTCTGGCGGTGTATCAGCTTCTGGCGGAGGCCGAGAGCCGCGTCCACGGCGTACCCGTCACGCAGATCCATTTTCACGAGGTGGGCACCATGGATGCGCTGGCGGACATTGCCGCCGTGTGCCTGCTGCTGCACCGGCTCGGGCCGGAGCAGATCATCGCTTCTCCCGTCTGCACCGGCAGCGGTCAGGTGCGGTGCGCCCACGGACTTCTGCCTGTTCCCGCACCGGCCACGGCGCTGCTGCTGCAGGGCGTTCCCGTCTACAGCGGCACGCTCCGGGCGGAGCTCTGCACACCCACCGGTGCCGCACTGCTGAAGCATTTCGTCACCCGCTTCGACGAAATGCCTGTGATGACGGTCAACACAGTAGGCTACGGCATGGGAACCAAGGAGTTTGACGCCGCCAACTGCCTTCGCGCCTTCTGGGGCGAGACGGAAAACGCCGGCGATCAGGTGTGGAAGCTGAACTGCAATCTGGACGACATGACGGCGGAGGCCATTGCTTTCGCCATGGAGGTGCTGCTGCAAGCCGGAGCGCTGGACGTGTGGGCCGCGCCCATCACCATGAAGAAGTCCCGCCTCGGCACGCTGCTGACCGTTCTGTGCCGTCCGGCGGACAGGGAGGAAATGGCGGCGCTGCTGCTGCGCCACACCACCACCATCGGCGTGCGGGAGCATGCCTGCCGCCGGTATACGCTGTCACGCACAGCAGGCGTGACCTCCACCCCTTACGGCGACGTGCGGTACAAGACCTCTCAGGGCTACGGGGTGACGCGGACGAAATACGAATACGAGGATCTGGCCCGGATCGCCGCCGACCATAAGCTCTCGCTGGCGCAGGTGCAGACCATACTGAAGGATATTCAATCGGAATAACAAGCAAACCCGTGAGACACGTTTGTGTCTCACGGGTTTGCTTGTTATCTCAGCCGATATTGATATCCGCCACAGAATAGACGGCGGCCTTGCCGCTCATCTTGATGCGCTCGCCCATCTGAGTGCAGTACAGGGTGCCGCCTCTGGGGCTGGCCTGATAGGCCACCAGACTGTCCTTGCCCAGCGCCTTCACCCAATAGGGCACGATGTGGCAATGGCCGGAGCCGCAGACGGGATCCTCCGCCACGTTGCACTTGGGTGCGAAGCTGCGGGACACACAGTCCACATCCTTGCCCGGCGCGGTGGCGTGCAGCAGCAGGCCGTCCAGTGCCCGCACCTTCTCCTGATCCACCGTCATATGGCGCACCGTCTCCTCGTCGTCAAACACGCACAGCAGGTCGCGGCCCATATAGGCGGCTTTTGGCATAGCGCCGTTCATGGCGTCGGCCATAGCCTGCGTCACCGGAACGCTTTTCAGCTCGTAGGCGGGGAAATCCATCTCATACAGGTCGCCCCGGCGCACCACCGTCAGGTCGCCGGACAGGGTGGTAAAGGTGATCTCCGTCAGCTCCGGCGCCACAAAGGTCATGATGGCGCAGGCCGTACCCAGCGTGGCATGGCCGCACAGGTCGATCTCGCCGCCGGGGGTGAACCACCGCAGATGGTACTTCTCCCCCTCCTTCACGGCAAAGGCCGTTTCGGACAGGTTATTCTCGATGGTAATGGCCATCATGGTCTTTTCATCCAGCCAACGATCCATCACACAGATGGCGGCGGGATTGCCCGCAAACACATGGTCGGTAAACGCGTCAACAACATACTGGCGCATGAGAGATCACTCCTTCTTTTGTGATAGCCACAGTATAACACACTCTTAACGTACCCGCAATCGCCGTTTTCGCCGTTACGCCTGCGCTTTCCGGCACTCGTCGGTGATCTCCCGTTTCAGCTGCTGCATCTGCGGAGCGCTCAGGTCGCGGGGGTACGGCTCGCCCGACAGGTCGAATTCCCGAACGGTGCTGTCCGAATGCATGACGATGATCTTCTGGCCCAGCAGCACCGCTTCGTCCAGCTGATGGGTCACCAGAATGATGGTGCGGGGCATTTTCTGCTGGATGCCCAGCAGCTGGGTTTGCAGCTCCTCCCGCGTCAAAAAGTCCAGCGACGCGAAGGGCTCGTCCATCAACAGCAGCTCCGCCTGCCCCGCCAGCACTCTGGCAAGGCCCAGCCGCTGCTTCATGCCGGTGGACAGCTCCACCGGGGTCAGGTCGGCATAGTCCTCCAGCCCTACCAGCCGGACAAAATCCCGCGCCTTTTCGTAGCGCTCCTCCGGCGTCTTGCCTACGCCGCAGGCCATGGCCACGTTGCGCTGCACGTTCGTCCAAGAGATCACATAGGGCTCCGGACTGAGCATGGCGCTGTGCCAGCCCTCCGGCATCGCGATCTCTCCCGCGTCCGGCTGCTCCTTCCCCGCCAGCAGCTTCAGCAGCGTGCTTTTTCCGCAGCCGCTGCGCCCCACGATCACCGTCAGCTGCCCCACCGGAAAGGACAGGGACAGATCCTTCAGCACCTGCCGCGTGCGGCTCTCGCGTGTCTGTCCGGTCAACACCACCTCCGTGCTGTAGGAGGTATAGGATTTATCCACATGCTTCAGCGTTACTGCATCCATATCATTGCCTCATTTTCTCAAATTCGGTTGCTATTGTACCAAATCCCCGCCGAAAATACAAGCCCGGCCGCATAAGTGAAAGAAACGCCTGTCCTTCTTGCGTCCAGAAAAAAATTTTTTGCAAAAAACGTGCACATTTCTTCCCCGCTTTTCATTGTTAAAAAAAACACATTCTCTGCTTTTTGGAACTTTTGCACAATTTTATTCATCTTCATCTATCTAAATCGCCGAAGAAAAAGGTTGACAATTGCCAAATTCTGCGGTACATTATTGCAATATTTTACAAAGGAGGTCCCTACGCATGATCGTACATTACAACCTTTTGAAGCTGACAAGAAACGCGGATGTGACCGAAATTTATTTCCGCTGCCGCAAGATCTACGCAGAGCTGGAGCTGGCGCTTCCCTTCCTGCACAACGCAGAAGTATACCGCTGCGAGACAGCACGAGATTCCAATGCGGATATCATGATGGCCGTCCATCTGGACGGACTGGAATATTTGAACGACTTTCTCCATCACCCCAAGTATCTGGCGCTGGTGGACGATATCAAGGACTATGTGATGGACTCCATGGCCTTCGACGGAAAAGAAGCCTGCTGAAACAGCATAATGGCAAAAAAATACCCGGATGTGATCCGGGTACTTTTTTATCGGTTCAGCCGTGGCCCTCGGCGGCGAGCACTGTCGAGGTATAGCGCATGAGCTTTCCCTTATCATATCGACGAAGCCATTCACTGTCAAGAATGATTCGACAAGGCCCTTGCGAAATCCGGCAATATCCCACAAGCCATTTGCCGCACAACACAGGGAATATGGTCTTTGTGCCGCTGCCGCTTTTCCGCCGGAGCGCCCGCTTTTTTACCAGCGTCAAAAGGATGATAATTTGTCAAATTCTCCTTCTTTTCTTTTACCTTTTCCGCAAAATTTTGTCACTTTTGTTTCGCTTTACACTTGTATTTTTTCCCGTCTTGTGATATGTTACAGTCATGAAGTTGGTGGACTTAAACCACCCGTAAATCGAAAAATCAGGAGGTAATTTACAATGAAAAAACTTGCTATGTTTGCCGCCGGCGTGCTGTTCGGCACCGCCGGTATCAAGCTGCTCAGCAGCAAGGACGCCAAGAAGGCCTATACCCACACCACCGCCGCCGTGCTGCGGGCCAAGGACAGCGTGATGAAGACCGTCACCACTGCCCGTGAGAACGTGGAGGACATCTACTCCGACGCCAAGGCCATCAACGAGCAGCGCGCCGAGGACGAGGCCGCCGCCGTTGTGGAGGACACTTCCGAGGAAGAAGCCACCGCTGAATAACCATGAAATGCACAATTCTCCATGAATCCGCCGGGCGTCTGCGGGTGCACATGCAGTGCGCCCGGATGACGCTGCATCAGGCGGACGTACTGGAATACTATCTGCGCAATGTGCCCGGCGTAACGGAGGTCAAGGTCTATGACCGGACGCAGGACGCCGTGGTGCTTTATTCCGCGCAGCGCGGCGCAGTCATCGCCGCGCTGGCCGCTTTCTCCTTCCCCAAGGCCGAGACTATGGATCTGGTGCCGGAGCACACCTCCCGCGCTTTGAACCGGGAGTTTGAGGACAAGCTGGCCATGACCGTCATGCGGCGGTGCATCTCCAAGCTGTTCCTGCCGGTGCCCATCACCACGGCGCTGTCTATTCTCCGCTCGGTGAAGTACATCAAGGAGGGACTGAAAGCGCTGTGGCACGGCAAGCTGTCCGTGGCAGTGCTGGATGCCACCGCTGTGACGGTGTCCATCGCACGGGGTGACTTCTCCACCGCCGGGTCGGTCATGTTCATGCTGCGGCTGGGCGAGATACTGGAGGAGTGGACTCACAAGAAATCCGTGGCCGATCTGGCCGGAGCCATGAGCCTGAACGTGGATCATGTATGGCTTCAGGTGGGCGATACCGAGGTACTGACCCCCATCTCCGACATCAAGGCGGGCGACTGCGTGATCGTCCGTACCGGTAGCCTGATCCCGCTGGACGGCAAGGTGGTATCCGGCGAGGCTATGGTGAATCAGGCCTCCATGACCGGCGAATCCATGCCTGTTCCCAAGCGGCCCGGCAGCTATGTCTATGCCGGAACCGTGGCCGAGGAGGGCGAATGCGTTATCTGCGTGGACAAGGCGTCCGGCGGCGGCCGGTACGACCGCATCGTTCACATGATCGAGGAGTCGGAAAAGCTGAAATCCACCGCTGAGGACAAGGCCGCCCGTCTGGCCGACCGTCTGGTGCCCTATACGCTGGGCGGCACGGCGCTGACCTATCTGCTGACCCGCAACATCACCAAGACGCTGGCGGTGCTGATGGTGGACTTCTCCTGCGCGCTGAAGCTGGCCATCCCCATCGCGGTGCTGTCCGCCATGCGGGAGAGCACCAGCCACCACATCTCCGTCAAGGGCGGATGTTTTCTGGAGGCCGTGTCAAAGGCCGACACCATCGTGTTCGACAAGACCGGCACCCTCACCTACGCCACCCCCAAGGTGGCCCAGATCATCACCTTCGGCGACTATAAGGAGCCGGATATGCTGCGGCTGGCCGCCTGCCTTGAGGAGCACTATCCCCACTCCATGGCCAATGCCGTGGTGGAGGAAGCCAAGCTGCGTGGTCTTTCCCACGAGGAGTACCATTCTCAGGTGCAGTACGTGGTGGCCCACGGCATTTCCAGCATGGTCGAGGGCAAATCGGTGCTGATCGGCAGCGCCCACTTCGTATTTGAGGACGAGGGCTGCCATATCCCGGAGGGTGATCAGGAGAAATTCGACAACCTGCCGGAAGCCTATTCCCACCTGTACCTGTGCATCGCCGGAGAGTTGGCCGCCGTGATCTGCGTCTACGATCCGCTGCGGAAGGAAGCCCGCGCCGCCGTAAAGGCGCTGCATGACTGCGGCATCTCCAAGGTAGTGATGATGACCGGCGACAACCGCAAGACCGCCGAGGCCGTGGCCCGGCAAGTAGGCGTAGACGCCGTGTTCGCGGAGGTTCTTCCGGAGGACAAGGCCGCCTTTATCCGCGAGGAAAAGGCAAAGGGTCGCACCGTCATCATGGTGGGCGACGGCGTGAACGACTCCCCTGCCCTGTCGGAAGCCGACGCGGGTATCGCCATTTCCACCGGCGCCGCCATCGCCCGTGAGATCGCCGACATCACCATCGCGTCGGAGGATCTGTTCGAGTTGGTGACGCTGCGGAAGCTCAGCGAGGCGCTGATGGTCCGTATCCACCGGAATTACCGGTTCATCGTGAGCTTCAACTTCTCGCTGATCGTGCTGGGTGTGGCGGGTATTCTGCCGCCTACCACCTCTGCCCTGCTGCACAATATGTCCACGCTGGGCATCAGCCTGAAGAGCATGACCAATCTGCTGCCCGACGGCGAAAAAAAGTAAGTACATACGAAAAAAGACCTTCGGCACTGCCGAAGGTCTTTTTTTCATGTCATACGGTTTTCTTTTTATAGCCGCAGTCGCAGTACGGCCCGCCGGATGCCAGCGTGTACTGCCGTACGAAATTCGTCACGCCGCCCGCCTCGCTCATGGTGTAGTCCAGATGGCACATGGCCGGGGTCAGATCGTACAGGCCCAGCTTTTTCAGCAGCGTACAGATGCCGCACTGGGTGAACCGGCCCTCGTAGCCGCCGTCAGCGCCGAACCAAATGGTGTCTCCGGTAAAGAGATACTTGTCATTGATGAGATACACCATATGTCCCCAGGTATGGCCGGGGACAAGGAAGCACTCAATTTTAATGCCGTCGATATCCATGATCTGACCGTCCCGCAGCAGCACCTTTTCATTGTTGATGATCACCTGCGGCAGCTTGTACAGATGATAGATGACCTTGCGGCGGGTTTCGCCGGTCAGATACTTGTTCTCTGTCTCGCCTATGTACAGCGTGGCGTCCCGGAACAGACCGGGACTGTCGGCCTCCACCGCACCCACGTGGTCGGTGTCCTGATGGGTAATGAGAATGTGGCGGATGGACTTGGGGTCGATGCCCAGCCAGCCCATTTTCTCCGCCAGCCGGTCATAGTTGTACCCGGCATCGATCATGATGGTGGCATCGCCCTTCCGGTAAAAGAAGATGTTGGCCACCCACTCCCGCACACAGGCCACATTCTGGTCGATCCAGCCGGTATTCAGCGGCTTGAAGATCTCCTTGCCGCGATACATCCGGCTCATTTCCTTTCGCTGGAACTCTGTCGCTTTCTTTGACATGGCGTCACCCTCCTGTCTATGTTTCCGGCGATTAGCGCCGTCTAACTCTTAGTCGAAAAGAAGCGGTTAGCGCTATCTAACCACTGGTGCTATTGTAATGCCCGCGGCGAAAAATGTCAAGGCAGCCACGGCATGCAGCAGGCAAAACTTTGTTCAAACGTGCCGGAATGGTGAAAAACTAGGCAATTCCCCCTCAAGTGAACAAAAACTGTTCATCGGGTGTTTTCTGTCCATTGAAAAAACACAGTCATCGATGTATGCTTTCCTCATCAAGAAGAAAACATAAAGCAATGAACTTACAGGAGGTTTTACTATGTATTATTCCAGTGGTAATTATGAAGCGTTTGCCCGCCCCAAGAAGCCGGAGGGCGTGGATCAGAAATCCGCCTATATCGTGGGCAGCGGCCTTGCGGCCCTGACCGCCGCCTGCTATCTGGTGCGGGACGGCCAGATGAAAGGTGAGCACGTCCACATTCTGGAGAAGGGCAACCTGCCCGGCGGCGCCTGCGACGGCTATAAGTTCGAGAATCTGGGCTACGTCATGCGGGGCGGCCGGGAAATGGACAACCATTTCGAGGTCATGTGGGATCTGTTCCGCTCCATCCCCTCCATCGAGACGGAGGGCGTCAGCGTGCTGGACGAGTACTATTGGCTCAACAAGGAGGATCCCAACTACTCCCTGTGCCGCGCCACCGTCAACCGCGGGCAGGATGCCCACACCGACGGCAAGTTCAATATCTCCGACAAGGGCGCTATGGAGATCATGAAGCTGTTCTTCACCCCCAACGAGGACTTGCAGGACAAGAAGATCACCGACTTCTTCGATGACGAGGTGCTGAACTCCAACTTCTGGCTGTACTGGCGCACCATGTTCGCCTTTGAGAACTGGCACA
>QWCN01001904.1_pt1 | contig 41165 bp, 32 predicted proteins | sample 1972711 | NCBI WGS metagenome assembly QWCN01 (sample SAMN09866707, study PRJNA288562) | Human gut metagenome isolate term1_stool, whole genome shotgun sequencing... | isolation source: gut | host: Homo sapiens | place: USA: California
GACAACGATATCACCTCCACCGACGAGTCTATCGGCTTTGATACCGCTATGAACACCGTCGTCGAGATGGTTGACCGTCTCCGCGACACCTGCGACTCTCACCGCCGCTGCAACGTCGTTGAGGTAATGGGCAGAGCGGCAGGCTATATCGCGCTCGAGGCAGGAATTGCGACCGGCGCATCCGCTATTGCAGTCAAGGAGATCCCCTTTGACGAGGATGCTTGTATAGCAAAGCTCATCGCTCAGAAGGAGAGCGGAAAGCGCAACTTCATTGTCATGGTCGCCGAGGGTATCCCGCTCGACGCAGCAGGCGATAAGGAGTACAGCGAGAAGCTCGCTAAGCGCATTCAGGAAAAGACCGGTATAGAGACAAAGTTCGCGCGTCTGGCACACGTCGTTCGCGGCGGCTCGCCTACACTTCGCGACCGTCTCCTCGCCGCAAGACTCGGAGATGCCGCAGTCGAGGAGCTGCTCGCAGGCAAGAGCAACCTCGTTATGTGCCTGCAGAACGATCAGGTCGTCGGCATGGACATCGGCTATGCGCTCTCGCTCGACCGCCTCTATAAGGGCAAGGTCAAGCCCGGTGAGCTCGAGGCTAAGTATACCCCCGAGCAGATAGCCGATATGCATACATTCTGCGATCGCAAGCTTGCAGCGTTCAAGAAGCTGTACGAGACCGCAAACCGCATATCAAACTGACCGAGATAATTTGCCGGGATCGTGCCGCAGCTGCTGCGGTACGGTCCCGTTTGCTTTCGGGCAGAGAATGCCGCCCGAGCGTATACTGCGGGCGAAAAAATGCACCTGAGAAAGGAAAGCTACTATGTCAAAGCGAAACGGAGAGAGCGGCAGAGCGGGCTTTGCCGTCCTTATTACCCTGACGGTCGTTATTATTGCGGCGGCTGTCGCCGTCGGCTTGCGGATGATAGCCTCGCGCGGCGGAGACGGCGGGATAGGCGGTGCGGATCGCACGGACAGCGTGCAGACTACCTCTGCGAAAGACATCGAGACCGAGCCGTCGGCACCCGCAAAATTTACCGTAAACATGCAGCCCGGCAGCGAGAATGCCGGAACGCTCGTGCTTGTCAATGCGACACATGCATACAGCTTTCCCGAGGATGAGCAGCTCGTCAACCTCTATGAGGAGGGGATGGGGGAGCATGTCAAGCTCGCCTCAAGTGACATTCGCCTGCGACCCGAGGCTATGAACGCGCTGAGAGACTTATCGGATGCCTTTTACGAGCAGAGCGGAAGCCGTGAGCTGCTGATCGCGAGCGGCTACCGCAGCTATGACGAGCAGGTCGAGATATATTCCTCGCGTGTCGATTCCAAGGGCATTGATTATGCGAAAAAGTACGTTGCAATGCCCGGCTGCAGCGAGCATCATACCGGTCTCTGCTTCGACCTTTCGGTGTATACCGACGAGGGCATAGCTATGCATCTCGACGATTCGGAGGACTATGCCTACGTCATTGAGCATTGTGCCGATTTCGGACTTGTCCGCCGCTATGATGAATCAAAGACAGCAATAACCGGTATCAGCGGTGAGGACTGGCATTTCCGCTATGTCGGAGTGCCTCATGCGCTGTATATGACCGAGAAGGAGCTCTGCCTCGAGGAGTATCTCGAGCTGCTGCAGAAGCATACCGCGCTCAATCCGCTCGAGCTGACTACCTCCGATACGAAGTATACGATGTTTTTTGTTACTGCCGCGCCCGCCGGAGCTACCGGTATCGAGATAGGCGAGGAGTACAGCGAGACCTATTCGATAAGCGGCACCGCCTGCGGCGGCTATGCAGTCTCGTATTCCGAGCCGTATACCCCGCCGGAGACCGATGCCGCCGACGGTGCGGTATCAGAGAGCGGTTCCGGCATCGCCGCCGGAAACAATGCCGGAGGTGCAGCACAGTGAGCGAACGAAATTCTGCCGGAGAGCGCTTTTCGCTATATCCGGTATTCTGTGAGGCGGCACGCTGCGGCAGTATATCCGGCGCGGCAAAACGTCTCTATGTCTCTCAGCCTGCGGTCTCCAACGCCGTAGCACAGCTCGAGGCTTCTCTCGGAGTGAAGCTGTTCAATCGCTCGAGCCGAGGTATCACGCTGACCGAAGAGGGGCAGGTGCTGTACGAGCATGTCTGCCGCTCGCTCGAGCAGCTCGAGCGGGGCGAGGACAAGCTGCGGGCGATGAACGGGCTTGAGGGCGGCGTTCTGCGGGTCGGCGCAAGCGATATGACGCTGAAATTCTTTCTTCTCGACTACATCGAGCGCTTTAAGCAGAACTATCCGCTCGTACGCATAACGGTGACCAATGCGCCTACGCCGCGCTCGCTGCGTTCGCTGCGGGAGGGAATTATCGACTTTGCCGTAGTCAGCGGACCGCTCGAGCCTGAAAGCGGCGTTGCCTGCCTGCGTGTGCGCGATGTGCGCGATATTGCCGTCGCAACCGAGCGGTATGCCGCGCTCTATCCGAACGGCGCTACCCCCGCCGAGCTATGCCGCCACCCGCTTATCATGCTCGAGGAGGGGACGAGCACCCGCAGCTATCTCGACAGCTGTATGCCGGGACTGAAAAAGCCGGATATCGAGCTCGCCACGAGCGATCTTATACTTGATTTTGCACGCCGCAGCTTCGGTATCGCATATATAGTCGAGGATTTTGCACGGTGGGATATCGAGAGCGGAGCGCTGCGTGAGATACCGCTGCTTCCGCCGCTGCCGGTACGCTCGATGTATCTTGCCTATCGCACGGATACGCCGCTGTCTGCGGCAGCCGAGAGACTTGTAGATATGATACGCGGCGTTTCTCGGGGAGGCTAAAAAAGCGCAGATCGAAAAAGCGGATAAAAGTGGGGCTTAGGCTTTTAGTCAGTGCAAATGCCGTGAAAGCTGATGAAATCCTATCGGATTTCTCCAAAGGAATGATTATCCGCTTTTTCTACCGCCGAAAATCGCCTCTGCCGTACGCTTGTACGGCGACGTGACGATTTTCGACGATTCTGCATCTTTTTTATCTCTCCCCGTTTCGGGTCGGCTAAAATTGTCCGGACCGAAAAAGCGAAAACAAGCTGAGCGTATCAGTCTTTTGTATGTTCCACATGACGGGAAATGGGTCGGAATCCTGACGGATTCCTGCATAAAGTTAAATGTTTTCGCTTTTTCTGCGCCCGATTTCGCCGCACGACGTACGCTTGTACGCCTTGCGCGACGAAATCGAGTGCTCCAAACGATTTTATCTCTCCCCGTTTCGGGTCGGCTAAAATCGTCCGAATCGAAAAAGCGCATAGAGAGATTTTATCTGATAACATAGGAGCAATAATGTCAAGCGATGTATTTGCGCGCTTTGCGCCGTTCATAACCGAATATATCTACCGTCACGGGTGGGAGGGGCTGCGCCCGGTTCAGACCGAGGCGGCACATGTCATATTTGATACCGACAATAATTTGCTGCTCTCCTCGGGTACGGCGTCCGGAAAGACCGAGGCGGCGCTTTTCCCGATAATCTCGCTGCTGTCCGAGGAGGAGCTTTCCTCCTTCGGCTGTTTGTATATCGCGCCGCTCAAGAGCCTGATAAACGACCAGTTCGGCAGAATAGACGAACTGCTCGACCTGTCGGGTATCCCGGTCTATCATTGGCACGGCGATGTTGCCGCCTCGCACAAGACCCGAGCGCTGCGCGAGCCACGCGGAATTCTGCAAATAACGCCGGAGTCGCTCGAGAGCATGCTTATGAACCGCTCGAACGATATCCCTCGTCTGTTCGGACAGCTGCGTTTTGTCGTTATCGACGAGATCCATGTTCTCATGGGCAGTGACCGCGGCAGTCAGATAATCGCGCAGCTCTCCCGCATCGCACGGCTTATCGGACATCACCCGCGCAGAGTCGGACTGTCGGCGACCGTCGGCGATCTGCCCACGGCTGCGGCATGGCTCGGTGCGGGAACGGGACGCAGGACGGATGCGCCGTATTTTCGCGACGAGCGTACAAAATGGCGGCTCGGGCTCGAGCATTTCTATAATACCGATACCGGCAGACTCGAGTCGGAGGATGCGCTTGCCGCTGCATATGAGGCGGAGCGCAGAGCACAGGCGAGTGCAGGTGATCCGAATATCGGATCGGCTGCGGCGGGAGAGGGGGATAACGGCGGTTCGGAGACTTCCGAAAATGAGGACGGAGAGCCGCGCAGGACCCGTCCGGAGCCTGCTCAGGCTATGCTCGATCCGGGTTACGAATATCTCTACGACTGCACAAAGGGCAAAAAGTGCATCGTCTTTTCAAATTCACGCGAGGAGACCGAGTATGTTACCGCGACGCTGCGTCAGATAGCCGACTATCGCGGAGAGCCGGACCGTTTTCTCATTCATCACGGCAATCTCTCCGCTCAGCTGCGCGAGGAGGCGGAGCTGCGGATGAAGAATGACGATGAGGATGTTGTCACCTGCGCGACGGTCACGATGGAGCTCGGCATAGATATTTGCCGGCTTGAGAGGGTGTTGCAGATGGGCTCGCCCGTCTCGGTATCGAGTCTGCTGCAGAGGATAGGACGCTCCGGCAGACGCGGCGGCGTTCCCGAGATGATGATGGTATTTCGCGAGGATGTGCCGCTGCCGAATACACCGCTGCCGCAGCTTATTCCGTGGGAGCTGATACGCGCGATAGCGATAATCCAGCTCTATATCGAGGAGCGCTTTATCGAGCCGCCGTCGCTTAAAAAGCTGCCGATGAGTCTGCTCTTTCAGCAAACGCTGTCGGTGCTCACCGCCGCAGGCTCGCTTACTCCGCGCGCCCTTGCCGAGCGAGTGCTGCCGCTGCCGCCGTTTGCCTCTGTCAGCCGTGATGATTATAAGGAGCTGCTTGTCTCGATGATAAAAGGCGATTGGCTCGAGATGACCGAGGAGCGCGAGCTTATTGTCGGTCTGCGCGGTGAGCGCCTTACCTCGAGCTTTAAGTTCTATGCAGTGTTCAAGGACAGTGAGGACTATACCGTCCACTGCGGCTCGGATGAGATAGGAACCATTACCACCCCTCCGCCTGTCGGAGATCGCTTTGCGCTCGCGGGACGTGTGTGGGAGGTCGAGGAGCTCGACAATACGCGAAAGCTGATATACGTCAAGCCCGTTGCGGGTAAGATGCCGATAGAGTGGCCCGGAGACTACGGCGAGATCCATACCCGCATTCTTCAGAGGATGCGCCGAGTGCTCGAGGAGGAGACCGTCTATCCGTATCTGAAAAAGAACGCCCGTGACCGCCTCGCCGCAGCGCGCGACTGCGCACGTCGGACAGGGATGCTGCGCCGTTCGCTCGTCCACCTCGGCGGGTATACATGGTGCCTGTTCCCTTGGCTCGGAACGCGCTCGTTCAGAACGCTGCGCCGCTTTATTTCTGAGGCGACTCCCGCACGCTTCGGACTTTCGGGCATCGACTTCGAGGGCTGCTGCTATATCACGTTCAAGCTGCAGTCGGGCGATGCGCGCGGGCTATGTGCGCACTGGGCATCGGTCGCCTCTATGGGTATAAATGCGGAGGATCTTGTGCCGCACGGATATGCGCCGTCGTTTGATAAATATGACGGGGCGCTCCCGCCGGATCTTTTGCGGCGGGCATATGCGGCGGATAGATTGCGCACGGATGAGCTGGAGGCTCGCCTCCCTGAGCTGTATAACGAAATTCGGGGAGGACTTTCGTGAAAGTCCTCCCCAAACCCCACCCAAAGCTTTAAAACTGAGGACTTGGCATAGAATGAGCATGAATTGAGTGTGTCCCCTCGGATATAGGGTGTACAGCTGCGGCAGAGAACAAACAAGGCTGATATGCGTGAACTAACGCATAGGGTGTACGCCTTATTTTTAGAAACGGGAGTCGTCGTGCCTGACGACCGTTTCGGGTATAAATTTTCAGTGAGGCTATCTATTAAGCCGTCAAAGGGGATACGTAAGGGGAAACTGCGCCGAATAGGAGCGAAGCGAATCGCGGCGCAATCCCCTTACGCGCACTTTTCTTTCCGCCACTTTCTTTTTTGCGTAAAAAGAAAGTGGTAAAAAACGAATAACTGAAGATTTTTTTAGAACTATAATCGCATAAGCGCGTATCAACCTTTGATGCAATTATCTTACGCTACCTTTCTTTCCTACGCTTTCGCTTTTCGTAGAAAAGGAGTTTGCGCTAAAAAGAAAAAGAAAGCGTTAAAAAACGAACAATTAAAGATTATTTGTAAAACCATAACCGCGATAGCGAGCAACGACCCCCGTTGCAATCTCTTACTTTATAATAACCGCGTAAGCGTGTAATGACCTCTCCCCACCCCCTGATAAAACTCCGAAAAACGAAAAAACAATGCCACCCGAGCATCGGAAGGAAAACAAAATGATACAAAACACAGAAATCATCCCACCCGTATACGCTCAGAAAGCCCCCTCAACCGTTGCAGAGCCGCAGGGCGGCGGCTCCCCCCGCCCCGGTCAGGCAGACCGCTCGGACGAGGGAATGCTCGACCGTCAGCGCGCGCTGATAGGCGACGAGGCAACCGAGCGGCTGCGCGGCGCGCGTGTGCTGCTTTTCGGAGTCGGCGGAGTCGGCGGCTATGTGCTTGAGGCACTTGTCCGCGCGGGAGTGGGCGCTGTCGGGGTCGTGGATTTCGATGTTGTTTCACCCTCAAATCTTAACCGTCAGATAATAGCGACCGCCGCGACCGTCGGAAGAAGAAAAACCGCCCTTGCCGCTGAGCGTGCGCGCAGCATAAATCCCGAGCTTGACGTTACAGAATACGAAATGTTTGCGACGGCGGAGAATATTCCCGCGCTCGTGCGCGGTTATGCGCCCGATTTTGTTATCGACGCTATCGACTGCACTGCGAGTAAGCTGTCTGTCATCGCCACAGCCAAGGAGCTTGGTATTCCGGTGATATCGTGTATGGGCACCGGAAACAAGCTCGATCCGACCCGCTTTCGCATCAGCGATATTTCCGAGACGCGCGTTTGTCCGCTCGCTAAGGTCGTGCGGATAGAGCTGCGTCACCGTGGTATTACCGACGTACCGGTGCTCTGGTCGGATGAGGATCCGATCGTTCGCCGCCGCACTCCGGCATCGGTCTCCTTTGTGCCGAGCGTTGCCGGACTGCTTATCGCAGGCTATTGCATTCGACGACTCGCCGGGCTTGACCGCTGAGCGGCGGCAAACCTGCATGCTCGAAAATGCGGAACGGTCGGTCATGTGTGCCGCTTTGCGGAAAAACAGCATGACCGTCTGCGCGAGGCTCGGAGTGAGATATGCCGACCGCCCGACGGCGCAGCCGCGTACAGACACTTACGAGCACAGACATTGCCGCGTATATGCGTTTCCGTGCACAAATTTTTACTCTCACTGACATTTGCCCGAGGACGATTATTATGGAGAATCCATTTCCCTATTCGGATACGAACCGACGCTTTTATACATACGACTATTATATGCGGCGGCAGTTCGGCGCAAAATGCGCTAAGATACCGATAGACGGCGGCTTTACCTGCCCGAATATCGACGGCACGGTCGGGGTCGGCGGCTGCGCCTACTGTGCGCTCGCCTCGGGCGGACATCGGCGCGACCTGCGTCCGCTCGGACAGCAGTATGAGGAGCATCTCTCCGCGCTGCGCCGCAAATGGGAGGGATGCCTCGGTGTTCCGTATTTTCAGGATTATACCTGCACTTATGCGCCGACTACGCGCCTGCGCGAGCTGTATGAGCAGGCGCTTGCGCTGCCCGGAGCGGTGGGAATGCACATTGCCACTCGTGCCGATTGCCTGCCGGAGCCGGTGCTTGATCTGCTGTCCGAGGTGAACGATCGCACGCATCTTGTCGTCGAGCTGGGATTGCAGACGGTACATGACGAGACCGCGCGTCGGATAGGTCGAGGACATGATTATGCGGCATTTCTGCGTGGTTACGAATCGCTGCGCGAGCGCGGAATACGCGTGTGTGTGCATATCATCAACGGTCTGCCCGGCGAGGATAGGGAGATGATGCTTGAAACGGCACGGGAGCTTGCACGGCTGCACGTGTTCAGCGTCAAGATACATCTGCTGCATATAATGCGCGGCACGCGCCTTGCCGATCGGTATGCGGCGGGGGAGTTTTCGGAGATGAGCCTCGAGACTTATGTGTCGACCGTCGTGTCTCAGCTCGAGCGGCTGCCGACCGAGACGGTTATCGGACGTGTGACCGGCGACGGCGCAGTCGACGGGCTCATCGCGCCGCTGTGGAGCCGGAAGAAGTTTGTTGTCATGAATGAGATAGACAAGGAGCTCGTTCGCCGCGGAAGCATGCAGGGAAGCCGGTATGCGGAAAATGCGGGGGAGGGGAACGCAGCCTATTAAAAAGGGCTTGGCGAAAACTTTTCGTCTGAGAGCCATTTTTGAAGCAGCATCTGCCGAATATTTATAGCTTTTAAGGTTTTATCCTCAGACGGGTAAGACCTTTTTTGCTTACAGCTTCGATATGCGCGGCAACGACATACAAAGCCGATTTTTATTGTCGGCTCGTTCTGTTTGCCTTGAATAAGCATCTCGTTTTTATAGCTTTGGCAGGTGATATGGGTGAGACTTTCTCGAGAGTCTCACCCATATCACCTGAAATGTCATTTATCACTCTATGTTGTGAAATAGTCACAACATGGGAGTGGTTTTTTTGAAAAAATGCGATATTTTTTTGCATCAACCTATTGCATATTTTTCATAAATCAGTTATACTATTAACAAGAATGAAAAAAGTAACAAAAACGGTATGCTGCACCTTGCAAAATTTGTGCTGTATTTCGGAGAGACGGGCATCAGCCCGCCCCGATTATTAATAAGTAATCTATTAAAAGGAGCATAATCACAATGGACATGGTTAGCACAAAACAAATCCGTAATATCTGCCTTCTCGGACACGGCAGCGCGGGAAAGACCTCCGTTGCCGAGGCGATGCTGTATATCTCCGGAGGGACCGACCGTCTCGGAACCGTCGGAGAGGGAAATACCGTACTTGATTATGATCCCGAGGAAGCCCGCCGCGGCTACTCGGTACAGGCGGCTGTTGCGCCCGTCATGTGGAAGGATACAAAGATAAATGTTATCGACGCGCCCGGTTATCTCGGCTTTGCGGGAGAGGTAAAGGAGGCTGTGCGGGTCGCAGACAGCGCCGTTATTGTCGTTGACGGCAAGGCGGGTATCGAGGTCGGAACGGAGCTCGCATGGGATGCCGCTACCGACGCCGGAATACCGAAGGCGTTTTTCGTAAACAAATTCGACGATCCCGAATGCCGCTTTAACCGCGTATTTACCGAGCTGCATGACGCTTTCGGCGTCTCGGTCTGCCCGCTGATGATACCGATGGTCGAGGGCGATAAGGTCGAGGGCTTTATAAAGCTCATCGACAAAAAGACCTATGTTTACGACAAGGAGGGATCGCATACCGAGGCGGAGATACCCGCAGGGTATGAGGAGGTCGTCGACCGCTACCGCGATATGCTGTTTGAGGCCATTGCGGGCGTTTCCGACGAGCTGATGGAGAAATATTTTGCAGGTATCGAGATAGGCTATGACGAGGCTATCGAGGCGATACATCAGGGCATTATTCACGGCAGCATCGTTCCGGTGCTCTGCGGCGCGGCGACAAAAACATGGGGCGTTGAAACGCTGCTCGACACTATCGCCGAGTCCTTCCCGCGTCATACCGCGAAGGAAACCGAGCGTGGTCGGGACGGCGAGCCTATCGCCATCGACCGCGACAGCAATGAGCCCGCTATATTCATATTTAAGACGGTTGCGGACCCGTTCGTAGGTAAGATGTCGCTGTTCAAGGTCATGACGGGAACTCTGACAAATCAGATGACCCTGCGCAATCTCCGTACCGGAACAGAGGAGCGGATGGCGCGTATCTATACGCTCAAGGGCAAAAAGCAGACCGAGGTCGACAGCCTTGCCTGCGGCGATATCGGCATGATAGCAAAACTCTCGGATACCGAGACGTCGGATACGCTGGCGCTCTCGCCGAATGCCCGCGCATATGCGGGTATCAGCTTCCCCGAGCCGTTCTATTCGCGCGCTATCGTGCCTAAGGCAAAGGGCGACGAGGATAAGATCGCGTCGGGTATTGCCCGCCTGCTCGAGGAGGACTATACCGCACGCTTTGTCAACGACGCGGAGACGAAGCAGCTCGTGCTGTCGGGTATGGGCGATATCCATGTCGATGTGCTCGTGTCGAAGCTGAAGAACCGCTACGGCGTTTCGGTCGATATGAGCGAGCCGAAGATCGCGTACCGCGAGTCGATAAGACGTCGCATCGACGCTGAGGGCAAGCACAAGAAGCAGTCGGGCGGACACGGTCAGTACGGACATGTAAAGATTCATTTCGCGCCCTCCGATGAGCCGGGACTGCACTTTACCGAGTCGGTCGTCGGCGGCGCCGTGCCGAAGAACTTCTTCCCCGCAGTCGAAAAGGGCTTGCAGGATTCGATGCAGAAGGGCGTGCTCGCGGGCTTCCCGATGATGGGACTCTCCGCCGACCTCTACGACGGCTCTTATCATGACGTTGACTCGTCCGAGATGTCGTTTAAGGTTGCCGCGGGACTTGCATATAAGGAGCTTGTGAATGCCGATCCCGTGCTGCTCGAGCCGGTCGGCGAGCTGAGAGTCGAGGTCCCCGGCGATGATGTCGGAGACGTTATGAGCGACCTGAATAAGCGCCGCGGCAGAGTACTCGGAATCGACCCGAGCGAGCGCAAAAAGAATTGGCAGACTGTCGTCGCCGAGGTGCCTAAGGCAGAGATGTCTGATTATACCGTCGCACTTCGCGCGATAACTCAGGGCATGGGATCCTATACCTACCGCCTCGTGCGCTATGAGGAGGTCCCCGCCGCAGCTGCACAGAAGATAATCGCAGCGGCTAAGAGCGACGCTCAGGAATAAGCAGCACTGCCTCCCGATCTACCTTCTTACATTATAATAGTCAAATCTCCTCGTACGGCTTCACCGCACGAGGAGAATTTTTCCGAATCGCCATGCTGTTCTGACCGAATTTAAGCGATACTGTCAAAGCCCAGGCACCTGAGTCGTTCCTTGCAGATGTGGGTGTACGAATAATAGCTGCATATGCATATGAATATTGCTTAGCAATATTTTCTGAGGCATAGGGTGTACGTACATTCCATACGGGAAAAAGCCGAGCTTTATACGTGCATTCTCAAAATAAGAAACGCGAGGCATAATACTTGCCGAGCGTTTCGGACGATAGCTTGCTAAGTCGCTATCGGCTGAGCAGTCATCAGGGGGAGATACATAAGAGGGGGAATCGGCGCGGCCATATGCTCGCGTATGCGAGCATCCTTAGCGCCGCCCCATCTTATGCCTGCTTTTCTTTCCTACGCTTTCTTTTTCAGGCAAAAAGAAAGCGTAAAAAGACGAACAACTAAATCTTTTTTCCAAATACCTTTGACCGCGATAGCGATTAATGACCATTCAATCCAAAAGCTAACCTTGCTTACTGAAAATCTGCTGTCAAATCTTATTTTCGTGACAATTTTTCTGTCACATCAATTTTGATAGTTATTGCAAATTCAAGTGTGACAGAAAACTCGTCACGAGAAAAGTTTGATAGCAGACTCTTTAGTTCCCAACAGCCCCTCCGTCACGGCAAGCCGTGCCCCTTCTCGCTGCGGCTCGGTCACTCGCGGCTCTGACAGCCCACCGGGCTGTCATTCACTAAACACGTGCGGAATCTGCGCTTTGCATTATCCGCTTGATTCAACTGTATTTTAATTTCATACGGCTGCGGCGGTATCGCCGCATTACACTCCCGTACATAATCTAACCGAAAAAGCTTTTCAGAGGTTTTATAAAAACCTCACCGCCACGCGATTGACATTGTGCCCCTCCCGTGCTATAATACCATCGAAAAACTGTCACATTCTCCGTCCGTCTCCGTCAAAATCACGACAGACGGCAGTCCGGGCGACAATTTCATCTGGAAAGGTATCATAAATGAGTAAAAAAGAACCCCGTAACCCGAGACTCGGTGTAGTCGGCGGTCAGGCGGTCCTCGAGGGCGTAATGATGCGCCACGGCGAGCGGTATTCCGTCTCGGTGCGCAAGGAGGACGGCAGCATAACTACCGAAAACCGCACCTTTGTCTCGGTGCGAAAGAAGATAAAGCTGCTAAATATCCCGCTTTTGCGCGGTGCGGTCAACTTTATCGAAATGCTGATTTTGAGCTACAAAACGCTCTCCATCTCCGCCGATGCCTACGGTCTAACCGAGGAGGAAGAGGAGTCCAAGTTCGAGCGGTGGCTGCGCGAGCATTTCGGAAAGGGACTTGTCGATGTCGTAATGGCGATCTCGATGGTGCTCGGGCTTGCGCTCGGTGTGGGAATATTCTTTTTTCTCCCCAGTCTGCTGACAAAGGCGACCGACAACGCGCTCGGGGGCTCGCTCGGCTGGGCAAAGAACCTCATCGAGGGTCTTATAAAAATAGTTATTTTTATTGCATATCTGTGGCTTGTGTCGCTGATGCCCGATATACGTCGGACCTTTGAGTACCACGGCGCGGAGCATAAGTCGATCTTCTGCTATGAGGCGGGAGTTGAGCTGACCCCCGCAAACGCAGCGAAATATAAGCGTTTTCACCCGCGCTGCGGCACGAGCTTTATGTTCGTAATGATAGCGATATCAATCCTCATTAACTCTCTGCCGTTCGTTCCGTGGGACAATGTGCTGCTGCGTATGCTTGTCAAGCTCGCGCTGCTGCCGTTTGTCGTCGGTCTCGGATATGAGTTTCTGATGTACGCGGGTAAGCATGACAATACGCTCGTCCGCATCCTCTCGACCCCGGGTCTGTGGATGCAGCGCATTACGACGCGCGAGCCGGATGAGGAGCAGCTTGCTGTCGCAATAGAGGCGCTGATGAGCTGCATGCCCGATGAATTTCCCGAGCATGCCGCAAAGCAGAAAGCTGCCGAGGAGGCTGAAGCTGCCGATAATGATAATGCCGAATCGTGCGATGCTGCCGGAGAGACCGCAGCGCAGGTATCGGATAATAACGGCGGTACAGATGCATGCTGTACGGATGCCGGAGATACCGAGGCTCGGTACGGCTCGGATGGCGGTTCTGAGTCTGAGAAAGAGGCTTCCGACGGAGTGATACCGGGCGGAAATGCCGACGGAAATGACATGAATGCCGCGGAAGGATCGGACGCATGACGCGGCATGAGGAACGACTGCTGCGAGAGCATTTCGGTGACGGAGAAAAATATGGTGAGGCGGCGCGCAGACTCAGGTCGGGCGAGCCGCTTGCCTATATTCTCGGAGAGTGGTATTTTTGGCGGTATACCTTTGTCGTAACGCCTGATGTGCTCGTTCCGCAGCCGGATACCGAGATACTTGTCGAGCGCGCGATAAAGCTGCTGCCGAACTGCGGCAGGCTGCTCGATCTCTGCACCGGCAGCGGGTGCATCGCCTGCTCGGTGCTTGCAGATCGACCGGATGCGAGCGGAGCCGCCGTTGATATATCGGAGGCGACTGTGGAGATCGCACGCAAAAATGCTTCCCTGCTCGGGCTTTGCGAGCGGCTGAGCATTGTCGTCGGTGATGTTCTTTCGGAGGACTGTCCAAGCGGTCTGTCGGGCGAAACGGGCTGCTATGACCTGATAGTCTCAAACCCGCCATATATCCGCAGCGGTGTTATACCGACTCTGTCTCCGCAGGTCCGTGCCGAGCCGCATATCGCGCTCGACGGCGGGGAGAGCGGATTGCGCTTTTATGAGGGGATTATCGCAAAATATCCGGCGCTGTTGACACCGAGCGGCAGAATGCTGCTCGAGATAGGCTACGATCAGGCGGAGTGCGTGCGTGAGCTCGCCGTAAGGGCAGGGCTGCACTGCGATATTATCCGCGATTACGGCGGAAACGACCGCGTTGCCGAGCTGTACCGCGAATGATACGGCACCGCAAAGCGGCTTGAACAAAACCTGATATTTCATTGCCGTACTATCTCTGTTTTTTATAATAATACTATTTAATGTGTTATATTAGCAGAAGCATTATACGCTTTTGAGTCGAAAAGTCAAGAATAATACTGAGACGGCGGAGGCGGTAAAAACAAGCAGCCCGGTGCGGCGGAATATCCGTCTGCATCGGGCTGCACGTATTTATGCTTAACATTCGTGAGCTAATATTTGCCGCGCTGCGGCAACCGCTTTTTCTGCGATGGTTTGTACGCTGCGGCAATCGCTTTAGCCGTGACGGTTATTTTGCCGCTGCGTCGAGCTGTGCCTGCTTGCGCGGCGGGATCGGCTTTTCGGGTATCTCGCCTGCGCGGTCGAGCGCTATCTTTGTGAGCAGCGGACCGACAAGCTCATATACGAGGACGGCGAAGAGCGCGATATTTCTGACGATGATACCGCTCTCGCCGAGCGACATTGCGGTAAGCGACATACCGAGCGAAACACCCGCCTGCGGGAGCAGCGTTATGCCGAGGTACTTCTGTACCTGAGGCTCGCAGTGCATGAAGCGCGAGGAGATGCTTGCGCCGCCCATCTTGCCTACCGAGCGGAAGATGATATAGACTATCCCGACCATAATTATCGCGGGATCCTTAAATACGTCGAGGCGGAGTCCCGATCCGCTGAGAACGAAGAACAGCACCATGATAGGACCGGTCCAACGGTCCATGCGGTCCATCAGCTCCTCCGAGAAGTCGCAGAGGTTGCAGAATACTGTTCCGGTCGCCATGCAGACGAGCAGCGAGGAGAAGCCGACGGTCACGGGACCGAGCTTGAACTCGAGCATAGAGAGTGCGACGGCGAGGAAAACGAAGGTAACCGAGATGCTCATACGCTTGCTGCGCGAATGGAAGAACTGCTCGCAGAAATTATAGATAAGGCCGATGGCGACACCGAGTGCGAGCGAAGCGACGACCTCAACAAGCGGGTTGACGAGCACCGAAAAGATATCTATCTCGCCCTTTTCGAGTGCCTTGGCGATGCCGAACGAGATGGCAAAAACGATAAGTCCCACGATATCGTCGAGCGCGACTATGGGAAGCAGCAGTCGAGTCAGAGGACCGTCAGCCTTGTACTGCTTGACGACCATCAGCGTCGCGGCGGGAGCCGTTGCGGTCGCGACAGCTCCGAGGGTGAGAACGCAGGAGAGAGGAAGCTTGTCGGGAATAATTAGGTGAACGACGTAGAGCGCGATGTCGACGGCGATAGTAGCGACAAGCGCTTGAAACACGGCGATAACGGTTGCTTTTTTGCCCGTTTTTTTCAGCTCGCTAATGCGGAATTCGTTGCCCATCGCAAATGCGATAAAGCCGAGTGCGGCATCTGATATTATGGAATAGTTTGCCACATCCTCATTAGAGATGAAGCCGAGCCCAGGGACGCCGAGCCTGCCGAGCACATACGGACCGACGAGCACTCCGGCGACGAGGTATGCCGTTACTGCGGGAAGATTCCACAGCTTTGTCAGTCGTGACATCAGCAGTCCCGCGAGCATGGCGATTGAGAGTGACAGTAATATTTGCATGGCTTGCCTCTTTCGGTAGTTGATAGTTTGTATGGTTCGGCAATGCATAAGCACCACCGAACAAAATAATATTATATCACCCGCGCGGCTGCATTGCAATATCGAACGGCAAAAAAAAGGACAAATATCGGAAAATTCTTCGCAAATTATTGCTCGGAGAGTATGGCGGCAGGGCTGCGCTGCGGCATATATTCGGCTGCGGCGCATTGCCACTTGCGGCAGACGAAAAGCTATGATATAATTGTACGAGATAATATTAGTATTTCGGTCGTATCGCGGCATGCTCGGAGAGCGGCTGCGATTTTGGGGGTATAGGGTTGAAGAAAAAACAGATAACGGGATTTTTGCCGCTGTGCAGGGCGGAGGCGCTCGAGCGCGGATGGGAGCAGCCGGACTTTGTCTATGTTACCGGCGATGCATATGTTGACCATCCGAGCTTCGGCGTATCCATCATTTCGCGCGTGCTCGCGGCGGAGGGCTTCTCGGTGTGCATCATCGCGCAGCCGGACTACCACTCGGCAGAGGCTTTTCGTGAGTACGGCAGACCGAGACTCGGCTTTCTCGTATCATCGGGAAATCTCGATTCGATGGTCGCAAACTATACCGTTGCAAAGCGCCGCCGCAGCTACGACTACTATTCTCCCGGCGGAAAGCCCGGACTGCGCCCCGACCGCGCCGTAATCGTATACTGCAATCGCATCCGCGAGGCGTACGGCGATGTGCCGATAATCATCGGCGGACTTGAGGCATCGCTTCGCCGATGTGCCCATTATGATTACTGGGACGACCGTGTGCGCAACAGCATCCTTGTCGATTCCGGAGCGGATCTGCTGACCTACGGAATGGGCGAGAACATCATGATAAGACTTGCAAAGCTGCTCGACAGAGGCATTCCGATATCCAAGATACGTGATCTGCGCGGTACCGTTTATCTTGCTCCGGCGGACGAGCGGCTGCATTATGAGTCGGTAGGCGGATGGAGCATAGACGAGCTGCGTACCGACCGTGCGCTGTATGCAGAGGCGTTTGCAACTCAGTACCGTGAGAACGACCACATACGCGGCAGGGCGGTAACCGAGCGCTACGGCGACCGCATCCTTGTGCAGAATCCGCCTATGCCCCCGCTCGAGCGCGAGGAGCTGGACCGCGTTTACGCACTGCCTTATGAGAGGACATATCATCCGAGCTATGAGGCTGTTGGCGGCATTCCCGCCATTCGCGAGGTGCGCTTCTCCATCACGCATAATCGCGGCTGCTTCGGCGGCTGTGCTTTCTGCGCCATTGCCTACCATCAGGGCAGAGCGGTGCGATCGCGCAGTATTGACAGCGTTGTCCGCGAAGCGGAGCTGCTGACAAAGCTCCCGGATTTCAAGGGCTATATTCACGACGTCGGAGGTCCTACGGCAAATTTCCGCGGTCTCGCATGCGAGCGGCAGCTCAAGTACGGTGTCTGCCCGAATCGCCGCTGCCTTACGCCGACTCCGTGCCCGAACCTCATCGCCGATCACAGCGAATATATCGAGCTGCTGCAGCGTGTGGAGAGTATACCCGGCATAAAAAAGGTGTTTATCCGTTCGGGCATTCGATATGATTATATGCTTGCGGATAAGAGCGATGCATTCTTTCGCCGTCTTGTTGAAAAGCACGTCAGCGGTCAGCTCAAGGTGGCTCCCGAGCATTGCTCCGACCATGTTCTTGCGCTGATGGGCAAGCCGCCTATCGGGGTGTTCGAGCGCTTCAGTGAGAGGTATTTTTCTCTCTGCTCAAGGGCGGGACTTGACCAGTATCTTGTTCCGTATCTTATGTCGAGCCATCCGGGCAGCACGCTTCGCGACGCTGTCGAGCTTGCCGTATATCTGCATAATAACGGCTGTGCGCCCGAGCAGGTGCAGGATTTCTATCCCACACCGGGCACAGCCTCTACGGTCATGTATTATACGGGTATCGACCCAATGACAGGGAAAAAGGTGCCCATCACCGACGATCCGCACGAGAAGAAGCTGCAGCGCGCGCTGCTCCAGTCCTATCGCCCCGAGAATGCGCCGCTCGTGCGCGAGGCGTTGCGCCGAGTCGGCAGAGAGGATCTTATCGGCTACGGCAGAGAGTGCCTCGTCAGACCGGAAAACGGCGGCGGACATGACGGTGCGCAAAACGGACGCGGCGGTCGTAACGGACGTGGAGGCTCGCCGAATGACGGCGGTCGGTATGAACGCGGGAATTCGCCGCGCGGCGACAGCCGAAACGCGCGCGGAAGCTCACCGCGCGGTAACGGTCGTGACGGTCGCGGTAGCTCATCGCACGGCAGCAGTCGAAACGAGCATGGAAATTCTCCGCCCCGCGGCGGTATCCGGAACGAACGCGGAGGCTCGCAGTACGGCGCGAAAAAGAATGTACATAAAAAACGCTGATAAAACAGTAAAAGAGCGCAGCTGTCTGTCGATCGCTGCGCTCTTTTTCGATAGGATATCTGTACTTTACAGAGAGGGACGCTGCCGGTCACGATAAAAGCTTGCTTTGAAGGTGGCTGCTTTCCCTGAGGAGAGGCTGACTTTTTCATGGCGAATATAGCTTTTTGCCGTGGCTTTTTTCTGGCGCGCCCACCGAGGCAGAACCGGAGAAAAGCTGCCGTTTTCCTGTTTTAAAAATAATCTGCAAAATGAACAACTACACTGTGTTAAAAAAGGACTCCGTGCGGAGCCGAATGCTCTGCGGAATCCTTTTTTCTTTATTCTTTTGTGAGTATACGGCAGGCCGCGGTGACATTGCGGATTTCGGCTTGCCGCGCCGCCTTATACAGCCGCCGGCATTCGGTTTTCCGCGCGTTGCTTATTATCATTGCCGCGCCGCCATCGGCATTTTGTGCGCTATGCCGTCTTATCGCAGACTCAGTCCTCTGCGCGGTGGACTATCTTCGGGCGTTTTTTATGCTTGATAACGTCCTCGTCGATTATGACCTTTTCTATGCTTCGGTCTGAGGGAACATCGTACATAACGTCGATCATAGCCTCCTCCGTGATAGCACGGAGTCCGCGCGCGCCGGTCGCGCGTTCGATAGCAAGCTCGGCAACCGCGTCGAGCGCGCCGTCGGTAAACTCGACCTTGCAGCCGTCAAGCTCAAAGAGACGCTCGTACTGCTTGATTATCGAGTTTTTCGGCTCGCGCAGAATGCGGACGAGCGCCGCGCGGTCGAGGTCCTCGAGTCCCACGAGCACGGGCAGTCTGCCGACGAGCTCGGGTATGAGCCCGTATTTAACGATATCGTGCGGGGTGATATCCGCGTAGATATCCGAGAGGTTCTTTTCGGTCTTAGAGCGCACCTCGCCCGAAAATCCCATCGTCTGCTTACCGCGTCTTGTCTCGACCTGCTCGGATATGCCGTCAAAGGAGCCGCCGCAGATAAAGAGGATATTCTCGGTATTTATCTGAATGAACTCCTGATTCGGGTGCTTTCTGCCGCCCTGCGGGGGAACGTTGGAAACGGTACCCTCGAGTATCTTGAGCAGCGCCTGCTGTACACCCTCGCCCGAAACGTCTCGGGTGATGGAGCGGTTCTCGCTGCGGCGGGATATCTTATCTATTTCGTCGATATAGATTATTCCGCGCTCCGCACGCTCGATGTCGAAATCGGCTGCCTGTATAAGGCGCAGCAGTATATTTTCAACATCCTCGCCGACGTAGCCCGCCTCTGTGAGGGTGGTCGCGTCGGCTATCGCAAAGGGAACGCGCAGCGTCTTTGCGAGCGTCTGAGCAAGATAGGTCTTACCTACACCGGTAGGACCGAGCAGCAGGACATTACTCTTTTGCAGCTCGACCTCGGGCTTTTCCTGCGCAGGCTCGGATTTCTTTTTGCCCTTGCCGGAGGTCTGCTTCGGCATCTGGAGGATCCTCTTATAGTGGTTGTATACCGCGACCGAGAGGACCTTTTTAGCCTTATCCTGGCCGATGACGTACTCATCGAGCGACGCCTTTATCTCCGCAGGACGGGGAAGTGTCTCAAAGGTCAGCGGCTGTGCCTCGGGCGCCTCTGCCGCAGGGGTGCGGCGGTCGCCGCCGAGCTGCTCGTCGATTATCTCGTTGCAGATATCAATGCAGTGGTCGCAGATAAGCAGTCCCGTGGGCGAGGGAATCATGAAGTTGACATGATTCTCGTCTCTGCCGCAGAACGAGCAGGTAGGGCGGTCCACTCCGCCGTTTCTGTTATTTGCCATCTGAAAAATGTGTCCTTTCTGTGCAGGCGGGCAGCCTTACGCGCGCTTTTCGTATACCTTGTCGATGAGACCGTACTCGGCAGCCTCTGCCGCAGTCATGAAGTTGTCGCGCTCGGTGTCACGCTCGATTATCTCAAGCGGCTTTCCGGTATTGGAGGCGAGAATACGGTTCAGGCGCTCGCGGGTATGGAGGATGTGGTCTGCGTGGATCTTGATGTCCGATGCCTGACCCTGCATTCCGCCGAGCGGCTGATGGATCATTATCTCGCTGTTCGGAAGTGCGAAGCGCTTACCCTTTGTGCCGGAGGAGAGCAGGAACGCGCCCATGCTCGCCGCCATGCCGATGCAGATGGTGGAAACGTCACACTTGATATAGTTCATGGTGTCGTATATTGCAAGACCTGCGCTGACCGAGCCGCCGGGGCTGTTGATGTAGAGGCTGATGTCCTTGTCGGGGTCCTGTGCCTCGAGAAAGAGCAGCTGAGCCACTACGAGCGATGCGGTCACGTCGTTTACCTCGTCTGCGAGGAATACTATGCGATCGTTGAGCAGGCGGGAGTATATGTCGTATGCTCTCTCACCTCTGCCGGTCTGTTCGATTACGGTTGGTACAAGTGCCATAACAGTTTTTCCTTTCATATACCTTTGCCGAGGTGTCGCCTCGGCGCATAAGAGCACAGCAAGAAAACGGTGCCCGCATCTCACTGTGCTCTCGGAAACATATTTTTTATGTGCTCGGGCTCTTATAGAATTGTAGACACGACCCGGGCGGAATATTCATCGGCTGTAAAACCGACCGTCCGCCGTCCGCGCTGCATTTCCCCGATTACTTATTCTCTTCCTTTGCCTCGGCAGCAGCCTCTGCTTCCTTCTCTGCCTTGGTCTTTCTGGTTCTCTTAGGCTTGGGTGCCTCCTCGGCCTCAGCCTCGCCATCAGCCTTTTCCTTCTTGACTGCGGTCTTGGCTGCGGTCTTGGTGGATTTCTTGGCGGGAGCCTTCTTAGCGGGCTTCTTCTCCTCAGCCTCTGCCTCGTCTGCCGTCTTTTCGGTGATAGCGGCGTGAGCCTTTACGAAGTCAATAGCCTTGCGCAGAACAATGTCGGTTGTAAGGTTGTCTGCGGAGAGTGCCTCCTTGACCTTCTCTATCTCCATCGAGTACTGATCTGCCAGCTTCTTGTACTCTGCCTCGATATCGTCGGCGGTAGCCTCGAGCTTCTCGAGCAGAGCGATCTTCTCGAGTGCGAGTCTGGTCTTGACCTGACGCTCACCCATCGGGCGGAGCTGTGCGCGCATATCGTCGAGCGATGCGTTCATGTACTTGAGGTATGTAGCAAGGTCGAGACCCTGGCTGCGGAGCTGATAGTCGCGCTCGCGAACGATGTTTTCTACCTCGTCGTCGATCATGCACTCCGGAACCTCTGCATTGAAGTTTTCGAGCATGCCGTCGATGAGCTTGCCCTCGAGAGCGTTGTCTGCGCTGTTCTCGTATCTCTCCTCGAGCTTCTTGCGAACATCTGCCTTATACTCGTCGAGCGTGTTGAAATCGGATACGTCAACTGCAAAATCGTCGTCAAGCTCGGGGAGCTCGGTGAACTGGATCGCGTGGAGCTTGCACTTGAATACGGCGGGCTTGCCTGCGAGCTCTGCATGACCGTAATCCTCGGGGAAGGTCACGTTTACATCGAACTCGTCGCCTATGCTATGACCGACTACCTGCTCCTCGAAGCCGGGGATGAAGGTGCCGGAGCCGAGCTTGAGCGAGTAGTCCTCGCCCTTGCCGCCGTCGAACTGCTTATCGTCAACATAGCCGTCAAAGTCGATCTTTACGGTGTCGCCCATCTCTGCCGCGCGGTCGGTAACGTCGACAAGACGTGCGTTTCTTTCTCTTACGCGCTGGATCTCGGCGTCTACCATCTCGTCGGTGACGGGAGTGACGATCTTATCTGCCTTGATGCCCTTGTAGTCCTTGACCTCGACCTCGGGCTTTACGAATGCGGTAGCCTTGAGCTCAACGTCGCCGTCGCCTACCGAGACGATTTCGAACTCGGGGCGGCTGACGAGCTCGGCACCGGACTCCTTAGCTGCATCCTCGTAAGCCTCGGGCAGCAGGTTATTGATGGCATCCTCATAGAATACGCCCTTGCCATACATCTTTTCGATGATGCTGCGGGGAGCCTTGCCCTTACGGAAGCCGGGAACCGCCATGCGAGCGGCTCTCTTCTTGAATACCTTGCCGAGCTCGGCATCAAACTTTGCCTTGTCGATAGAAAATTCGATCTCAACCTTACCGTTGTCGACCTTTGTTACTTTCCTGAATCCCATGTTTTTTTGTTTCCTCCGATGAGAACATATTTATCGATAGTAAATCATTATCGTATCTATTTTAGCCGCTTTTGACTGTAAAGTCAATAGATAGGCTGAAAATTATTGCCCATATTTCGCCGATAGAGCACCGAAATGCGTTATTTTCGCTTGATCAGCTGCGTTTTTCGATGAACAGGGGCTTGAATTCGAGATAATCGGCAGAGGTGATGATGTATTCAATGCCGCCGTCCTCGAATACCGGCGGTGTATCGTAGCTGTTATGGATGTGCCCGTAGAAGCATCGCTTTATACCGTGCTGCCGCAGCACCGAGATTATCTCATCGCAGCGGTAGTCGCGGAATATCGGCGGAAAGTGGAGAAAGACGAGCAGCTCACGCTCCTCCCCCCGCTCTCGTGCCGCCGCAAGCAGCCGCTCCCCGGCATCGAGGCTCATTCCGACGCGTAGCGCCTCGCGCGCCACAATTTTCTCATAATCGACTCCGCTCGGGCAAAGTCCCGCATCGCCCCACCATCCGCGAGAGCCGCAGACGACAAAGCTCTCAGTCTCGTATGCATTATTGTAGAGAAAGTCGATAGTGGACAGTCCGTTCTGCTCGACAAAGAATTTCTTCATCTTATAAACGGTGCCCCACCAGTAGTCGTGATTTCCGCGCCCGATGAGCTTTCTTCCCGGCAGTCGGTCGAGGTAGGCAAGGTCGGTCAGCGCCTCGTCCATCGACATCGCCCACGAAATATCGCCCGCTACAACGACGGTATCGCCGTCGCCGACCGTATTCTCCCATGCCTCTCGTATCCTCTTGTCATGCTGCTGCCATCGCGAGCCGAATATATCCATCGGTTTATCGGTTGACAGCGACAGATGCGTGTCGGACAGGGCAAAAAGCGACATTTCTATACCTCCTTTTCGGGTGCTTGAAAAACTAAAATGATAATTTAAAAAAATTAAGCGGCGAATAATTTATGCGCGCACTGCGCAAACTACCGTCGGCTGAAAAAGCTCTAATAATATTGCTGTTGCGGCGATGCCGCGCGGCGGGAAAGTGAAGGTACTGTTATAATGAAAGATCACAACGGTAATTCGTGCGGCTGCGACCACATCAAGGGCGTTTGCTGCGATGTAAAGAACTGTGTTTATCACGAGGGCGAGTGCGACTGCACCGCGGGTAAGATAGCGGTAGGACCGGGGTATGCGACGTCGTGTACCGATACTGTCTGCGCGACTTTTAAGCAGAAGGGAATCTGACGGCGGGCGGTGAGGTTTTCGCAAAACCTCTGAAAAGCCTTTTTGGTTCGCTGCGGGGCTTTAGTGTGTACCGCGCTGCCGCTGGCAGGTTTTTTCGCGGATAAATTTTCTCTGTGCAACGAGGTGTCAAATCGCGCCTTCGGCGGTTAAAGACTGCCTCAAAATCAAGTTGATAATGCACGCTGAATTTGCGCGCGTGAAAGCCTCGGCATTTGTTAAGAGCACAGCACGAAATCCGGCTTAACGGAACTTGAGTTTAGCTTAATATCAAGTTGATAATGCAAGGTGCAGATTCCGCACGTGTTTGCCTCCCCTGTGTAAGGGGAGGTGGCACGGCTTGCCGTGACGGAGGGGCTGTTGGGAACTGAAATGTCTGCTACCAAGTCTTGACGAACTCTGTGCCGCGAGATGACAAACCGCGCCTTCGGCGATTGCAAGGGATTTGGAAAAGTGATTCGATTGTTCGTTTTTTTACGCTTTCTTTTTACCTGAACGCCTTTTCTGCGAAAAGCGAAAGCGTAGGAAAGAAAAGCAGGCATAAGGGGGATTGCGCCGCGATTCGCTACGCTCCTATTCGGCGCAGTTTCCCCCTTATGTATCCCCTTTTTGACTGCCCAGCCGATAGCGAAACAAAAGGTTCGTACCCGAAACGCTCGGCAGGCATTATGCCTCGCGTTTCTAAAAATGAGTATCACGTCTTAAGCCTCAGTTTTCCACATCCGCAAAGTGCGCTGCGATGCATGTCTACTGCCTTAGTTTTTCACGTTCGCGGAGTGTGCGGCGATGCCCGTCTGCTGCTTTGTTTTTTCATGCTCGCCGAGCGTGTACCGACGAAAAGCCGAACCACAGCAAAGTCAAGTCACTGCTAAGACAAGCCACGCAAAGTCAAACCGACGAAAGACGATTCGTTCCGATATATACAACGGCGGGACCCCGGGGAAGGCAGCAGCCGACCCCGGAGTCCTTTTATTACTCGGCGGAGAAGCGCTTGAATATCACTCGGCAGCGAATGCTTGACGCATTACTCGGCAGTGGGTGTTTAAAGTATTACTTATCGGCGAAAGCTCAGCGCATTGTTCGGCAGCGAACACCTAAAGTATTACTTATCGGCGAAAGCAAAAAGTATTTTACTTGTCGGCGAAGCGCTTTACGCAGTCGAGCATCTCCTCGGGCATGGAATACTTATCGGGATCAAAGCGGACGGTCTTGGAGCGCAGCTCGGACAGCGGTGCGGGCGGCGTTACGCCGGTGAGGCGTGCGGTCTCGTCGATGCACTCAAATTCGTCGTCGAGCTTTTTGCCCGTCAGTGCAGGGTAGACGTTCGAGGCGAATTTATACGGACTTGCGGTCGAGACGCAGAGCAGCTTATTCTGCGGCTTCTCCTCGCCGATATAGGTCTCGGCGCAGTACAGACCGACTGCGGTATGCGGGTCGATGAGATAGCCGTATTTTTCATATGTGCTGCGGATGCATTCCGCTGTCTGCTCCTCGTTGCAGCTGGCGCCGTAGAAATCGCGGCGTGCGTCGGCGAGGATATCGGCGGGAACGGTATAGCTGCCGCCGCTTGTAAGGTTCTCCATAAAGCCGCGTGTAGCGTCTGCGCCCGCGATGAACCAGAGCAGGCGCTCGAGGTTGGACGAGATGAGGATATCCATCGACGGCGACATGGTGGTATAGAAATCGCGGTTGCGGTCGTAGGTGCCCGTTGCGAGAAAGTCGGTGAGGATGCGGTTCTTATTCGATGCACAGACAAGTCTGCCGAGCGGCAGTCCGCAGCGTTTTGCGATATATGCGGCAAAGATATCACCGAAGTTACCGGTAGGTACCGAAACGTCGAGCTGCTCGCCGAGTTTCAGTCTGCCCGATGCGATCATATCACAGTATGCCGATACATAGTAGACTATCTGCGGCGCGAGTCTGCCCCAGTTGATGGAGTTTGCGCTCGAAAAGAAGTATCCGCGCTCGGCGAGGTACTTATTTGCCTCGGGGTCGGTGAAGATGCGCTTTACGCCGGTCTGTGTGTCGTCGAAGTTGCCCTTGACGGGGCAGACCATTACGTTCTCGCCCTCCTGCGTCGACATCTGCAGCTTCTGCACGCGGCTGACGCCGTACACGGGATAGAACACCATGATGCGTACGCGAGGAACGTCGTGATAGCCGTCGAGCGCTGCCTTACCGGTATCGCCCGAGGTTGCGGTCAGAATGAATGCATCGCCCTTGACCCCGGTCTTTTCGAGCGCGCCGGAGAGCAGATGCGGCATTATCTGAAGCGCCATATCCTTGAAGGCGCAGGTCGGACCGTGAAAGAGCTCGAGCACCGAGATCTTGTCACTGAGCGTGTGCACCGGAGCAGCGCCGCCCTCGCCGGGAAAGCGCTCTGCGCTGTATGCACGCTCCGCGTAGCCGAGCAGCTCCTGCTCGGTATAGTCGGTAAGAAACTTTGAGAGGACGTATGCCGCCCGCTCGGGATAGCTCATGCCGATGAGCTCTGTTATCTCCGCCTCGGTTATTTCGGGCAGCTCCTCGGGGACGAAAAGTCCGCCGTTCTTTGCTATTCCCTGTGCGATTGCCTGTGCGGACGAAACTCTCTCGTCGCCGCCTCTTGTGCTGATGTACATCATGATCTTTCTTTTCCTTTGCTGTATATGATGGAGATGGTTTTTTATATATCAGAGCCGTGCGGCTCGGATGTGCTGTAATTGTGCCGCTCGTCTGCCGCTTATATCAGGCTGCCGAGCGACGGCGGCAGGGTGGTCGCCGCATAGCGCAGCTCTCGGTCGCCGAGAGGCTCGAGTCCGTTGCGGTCGAAGAATTCCTGCGCGTTTCGGTAAAAGACGCGCTCCACCGTCTGTGCGGCTATGCCGCGCGAGACGAGGATATCCGCGAGACGCGGCAGGTCGCGTATGCCGCTTATGCCGTCGGGAGTTGATTCTATTCCGTCGAGGTCGCAGCCGAGGCAGACAGCATGCTCTCCGCCGAGCGAGAGGTAATGCATGATATGCTCCGCCGCACGCTCCGCGTCCGCATGTCCGCTGTCATCGAGATGCGGGGGATACAGGCTCACGCCGACGATACCGCCGATACGCACGAGCGCTGAAAACTCATCGTCGGTCAGGTTTCTGTCCGCACCGCACAGCGCTGCCGAGCAAGAGTGCGAGGCTATGGCGGGGCTGCCCGCCGCCTCTGCCGCCGAGATTATCTGCGCCGTGCTCTCATGCGAGCAGTGCGAAACATCCGGCACCATTCCGCGGCGCATTATCTCACGGATAAATGCCTCGCCGAGCCGTGTAAGTCCGACAGCGGTATTATGCGCTCCGCCGAGCGCATTTTCGCCGCGCCATACCGGCGCAACGAGTCGGACTCCGCAGCGGGCAAGGTACTCGGTGTCTCCCTCCATCGTATCGCGGCTGACCATGGTCGCATTCTCTATCGACAGATACGGGGTGTAGCTGCGTGTGCCGCCGAAGGGCAGTGTGCTCGGGTCGGCGGGACGGCTGTCTCCGTCAGGCGTGCCGCTCTGAGGGGTAAGATAACGCGCGCTGTGCGAGAGGGCTGCTCTCAGGCGCTCCCACGAGGCGGCATAGCTGACCCCGGGCTCGGTGAATATCGCCCATACCTGCGAGTAGCTCTCGAAGCACCGCCCGCCGGATATGCTGGCTTGCAGAGCGTTTCGCTCGAGCGTTCCGTCGCTGCGGAGAAGGGTAGTAAGGGTATCTGCGTGCAGATCGAAATAGGATAGCCTCTCCATATTACGTAACCTCTGTTTCGTTTTATATTTCGGTGGGACAGCGGATGATCCGAGTCCGAATGCCGACACCGAGCCGGAGGGCGGCTGTCGGTCGGCTGACGGATATCGGCTTTATCATGCCGTCGGTCCGCTGTGCCCTGTATTGCGAGAGCCGAGTGCCACGGACGGCTCAGACGGTGGGTCTGCCGCGCCCGTCAAAGGCGTTTTCTATATGGTTTATTTCTATGACGCTGCCGTCCTGTGTATACACCTCTATTACGTCAAAGCGCGGGTAGAGGTCGAGCTGATGTGTGTCAAGATACTGCCTTGCGCAGGCAATGATGCTGCACCGTTTGCCGCGGTCAACCGCAGCCGCGCCCTGAATGAGCGTGCCCGCCGTGCGCGTCTTTACCTCGACGAACACGATGTGCCGCGAGCTGCGCGCTATGATGTCTATCTCGCCGCGTCCCGCACGGTAGTTCCGCGCCGTTATTTCGTAGCCCTTTTTCCCGAGCAGCTCGCATGCCGCGGTCTCGCCGTCTGCACCGACGGCGCGCTTATGCTTTGCCTGCTCCTCGGGGGTGATGAATTCCGCTGCTTTGTCCTTCATGCAGAGCCTCTTTTTCGGATGATTTTTTATTTCTCTTGCTCTTTGCTGCTTTTTCGGTATGTATTCCTTGCCGTTTGATTTTTTATCGGATTTTTATCCGGCTGTTTATCGTGCACTCTGCAGTTGCCCTGTCTGTGACGCGATCATTTCGCGCTGTCGGTATTACCGATCGTAGCTCTCGAAACGGTGTTTTCTGCGCTTTTTGTCTCAATGCTCTTCGACTCGACGGCATTTTTGCTCTTTTTCTCTCCGTCAGGCTTCTCCCGCTTTTCGAGGCGGAAGCTGCGGCGGTGACACGGACACGGACCGTGCTCGCTCAGCGCCTTATAGTGTGCTGCCGTCGGATAGCCCTTATGTACGGCAATGCCGTACTGCGGGTATTGCTTGTCGAGCTCGAGGCAGATGCGGTCACGCGTTACCTTTGCGAGTATGGATGCCGCCGCTATCGAAGGCGAAAGCGCATCGCCGTGAACCACCGTCATGGCGGGCATCGAAAAGCCCCGCGCGTAGTTGCCGTCTACGAGAACTCCGTCCGGCTGGACGGGGAGTCCCTCGACTGCGCGATTCATTGCGAGCATTGATGCCTCGCGGATGTTCAGTCGGTCTATCTCCTCCGGTGATGCTTCGGCTATGCTGTATGCTATCGCCGCATCGGTTATCTCGGTGTACAGCCGCTCGCGCTGCTTCTCACTCAGCTTTTTGGAGTCGCCGAGCCCTTCGAGCACAAGCCCGCGCGGCAGTATTACAGCGGCGGCAACGACCGGACCGCAGAGCGGGCCTCTGCCCGCCTCGTCGCAGCCTGCAACGGTGCCGAGCGGACACAGTTCCTCCTCAAGCTCATAGGTCAGCGGAATGTATTCTTTCTTTTTTGCGCACATATTATCCTCTGAATTTCTCGACCGCATAGGTCATTGCTCGCTGCAGCGCATGCGGCTTTGCCGTACATATACGTTCGGCAGCTGTTCTTTTGATTTGTAATGGGGATAGGTAAAAATGCCCGTGCCTGATGCCTTGCTCCGTCAGCAGCGCGGCTTGCCAGGCATTGGACGCTCGAGCGAGATCCTGCCTATCTTGGAGCCTCGAAATTCGTCGAGCAGCATGACCGCGGTGCGTTCGTCGCTCACCTCGCCGCCGGAGACGAGAAAGCCGCGCTTGCGTCCTATCAGCTGAAACAGCTCATAGTCGGTCAGCTCTTCTATCTCCTCGTGCCCGCCGAGCTTATATCTTGCGCAGAGCAGATCTGGGTAGAGCTCGCGCAGACGGTTGCAGAGAATGACCGCAAGCCCCTCGGTGTCGAGTATCGCATCGCGGATCGCACCGGTCAGGGCGAGATTTTCGCCGACTCGCTTTTCCTCGAATTTCGGCCACAGCACGCCTGGCATGTCGAGCAGATCGAGCCCGCCCTGCGCCTTTATCCATTGCTTTTTAAGCGTAACGCCGGGTCTGTCCTCGGTGCGCGCTTTCTTTGCGCCGGCGAGGCGATTGATGAGCGAGGACTTTCCGACATTCGGAATGCCCACCACCATTGCACGGACGGCTCTGCCGCTCATACCCTTTTCCTCAAACCGCGCCAGCTTGTCCGCAAGCAGCTCGCGTACCGCGCCCGGCAGCTCCTTTATTCCCGCGCCGGTGGTGCAGTCGGTAAAGGCACAGCCGCCGCCCGCCTCCTCGAACGCCCTGCGCCAGCGCGCGGTGATGTCGGGGTCGGCGAGCGATATCTTGTTAAAGACCGAGATTATCGGCTTGTCGCCGACCAGCTTTTTTATCTCCGGATTGCGCGAGCTGAGCGGTATTCTTGCGTCGAGCACCTCTATGACTATGTCAACGAGAGGCAGACTCTCCTTGATTATTCGCCGCGTCCGCGCCATATGACCGGGAAACCAGTTTATATTATTTCTCGTGGTATGCTGCTCTCCTGCCATTGCATGGCTCCTTTCTGTTGCTTTCTCTGTCGGGCGCGGTGCGTCCCGGGGAATTTGAATATCATATGCCGCGGATAATACCCTTCGACCCGCAGACAAGCTCTGCGGACACAGTGCCGTCAGAGCGTGCCGAAGCGGCTAATCGGAAAGAGGCGGAATATGACGTGACCTACGACAAGGCGGTTGTCGATTATTCCGACACGCGAGGAGCGCGAATCGAGCGATCCGTTGCGGTTGTCGCCCATTACGAAAACGCTGCCCTCGGGAACGGTGAGAGGAAATTGCATGTCGCGCGAGAGCATGCTCTGCCCCTCAATGTAGTTGATGCTGTAGTCGCCGCCCGATTTTTTCTCGCCGATGACAGTGTAGCTTCCGTCGGATTCGAGCTTTGTCGTAGCCCAGCTTTCGTTCAGCGGCTCGCCGTCTACGGTGACAGTCCAGGTGTCAAAGTCGATATTTACCGTCTGACCGCCGGTCGCTATTATGCGCTTCACTATCGGCTCGTCGTAGCCGAGCGACGGGGACTGTGCAACGATAATGTCGCCCTGCTTCGGCGTATAGCCGAGCTCTTCTATTATCAGAATGTCGCCGTTGTTCAGCGTCGGGACCATCGACGTGCCGTCGACGGGCGAATGGCGGAAAAGAAAGGTGACTATCAGCAGCACGACCGCAAAGCAGCCCGCGAACATCTCCACCCACTCGATGAGCGAGACCGAAAAGCCGCCCTCGCCGCTTTCGCTGTCGCCGTTCTGCGCCGCGTCGGCTTGTATGCCGGAGCTTTGTGCGTCGGTCGCGTTCTGAACCATGGGTGCGCTCTGCGGCACTGCTCCGCCGCTTCTTGCCTCCTCCGCACTGTCCGTCGGAGTCTCGGTCCGTGAATCCCGAGACGGGAAACTTCTGCTGTCGTGATCCATATAGGTACACCTCTGTTTACTCGATTTTTTTGCCGTGACTGTTTATTGAAATGCTGTTGATGATATTCGATCGTGCAGTGAATTGTGCGACCTGCGTGACTCAGGCGCTCTGCCGTCGTCAGACCGCCGCATCAGGTGCGCGGTGATGCCGACAAACACTTCCTCACTATACAAAGAAAATTATATCATAAAACACCTCCGCGCACAAGTACATAATTATTAAATTTGTTAATTTTACTGTGTGATTACAATAGATGTGTTACACCGAGAAAAAAAGAATGGCAATTGAGAGTCAGATGTCTTCAGTTAAGTCACCGCAACAAAAACCAACAAGGAAACTCTCAATTGCTATGAACGGTGTAACACAAGATATGAGGCTTCGTTCTTCGCAAATGCAATTACTTTCCCGTGCGCCCGCTCAACCGGAGCTCTCCCAAGGCTACTCTCGACAATTTCTTGAACCTTGGTGTGACATATCATTCGGATGTCTGTATCTTTCCTGACGATTATGAAACCGAAGATGAATATACCTAAGCACTTGAAGAAGCCAAAGACGCCGGTGGTGGAATAACCCTGTCGTTATCTGTTGAATGCCCCGCACTTGATAAGCCGGAAGAAATAAAGGAGTCCGATTTCCCCAACAAACGCAGGTATAACGCCGCCTATACCCTTGCAAATGAGTTCATCTGTTACGGCAGCGATGAATATGAGCAGCGGGAAAAAGACTGCTGCAAGTTCATTTTGGAAAAAGCAGATACGGTGCCGACAGCCAACTACTTGTCGCACGAAGCCGGATTCCTATATACCTTTTGTTTTGACTTTGTTCTGACGAGCGATGATGCAAAAGCATTACTATATGCAGACTCAACAAAACGGCGAGTCCATAGCCGGAATGACATCACCGTCAAAGTGAATATCTAACCCGAAAAGGCAGGTCTAAAAACCTGCCTTTTCTTTATAACCGTCTCGGGCTATCTGATGGGGTTTAATAGAAAAATGCAGCGCTTAAGCGCTGCATTTTTCACCTTTTCATAAGGGACTTGTCGAAATGCATTGACTCGCTGGTGCATCGCGGCTATAATGTGAGTAGTGGTTTTTTCACGCATGCATTGAATGCGGCGATTTGCGCAGAGTGCTTAACGTTGGTGTTTTGTGTGCTGCGTCGCTTATGCGGTGCGATGTCGGAGGCTGCAAGCGGCGTGCGGCGGAGATATAGACAGAATATGAGGCTTGAAATGGTAAAGGAATTGATACACGACCCGATTTTTCTCGGTATCCGCTCGGAGCCCGCGACGCGGGAGGATCTGCAGACGGCGCGGGACTTGCTTGACACGCTGACGGAGCACCGTGACGAGTGTGTCGGCATGGCGGCGAACATGATAGGCGTATGTCGGCGGATAATAGTATTCGACAACGAGGGCGCGTATATGACTATGTTCAATCCCGAGATAACCAAGCGTGACGGCGCATATGAGACCGAGGAGGGCTGTCTTTCACTGCTCGGCGGATCGCGCCGCTGCACGCGCTTCAAAACGGTCAAGGTCAGATGGCAGACGGCTGATTTTCAGACCCGCGTAAAGAATTTCAGCGGATTTACTGCGCAGATAATTCAGCACGAGATAGATCACTGCGACGGGATTTTGATCTGAGATCGTCCGTGCGGGTCATACGGTCGTTCGGGCTACATCAGTCGTCATCAAGTGACCAATCCGAGACGAAGTGGATATCACCGCTATCCATATCCATTGCCATGTTATCGTCCATGCGAAACATGAGGTCGCCGTCGGAGTCTAATGCAAAATCGTCTGAGAGGGGAAATGCAAAATCTCCGTCGTCGAAATCAAAAATGTCTCTCATACCGTGTGCTCCTTTCCGAGATTTTCAATCTGCTTGTATATATCGTTGAGGTTATTTATCAATGTCTGAGTATGGCGGTCGCCCGATTTTTTTGATACGACCGCAATATTTGTGATAATACCGTCATATGTTCTTTTATTTCTGAAGCTGACGAAATTGCCGTCATCATAAAAGTCATAATTTTCTCGCCATGAGTTTTCGTCATAGCACTCGCTTTGAAGGGAATCATTTATCAGCCCATTGAGCTTGTCAAGGGTGGCTTTGCTATGCTCTATCATCTTTTCAAGCGCGCGGTTTACGAACGGTTTGCCCTCCGCGATAAGAAAGTCGAGCAGCTGAGAGATATACGGATAAACGAAGGTGCGTTCTTTCCCGTTTTTGTCACAGCAATTTTGGCTGCTCTGAATGTCAAAGCTGTCGGTGAAATAATCCAGTATCTTATTATCGGAATTCGCTATGCGCTTTACGACGCTCGCGTCATAGTGCGAATTGACTTCGGGATGTGAGCAGGACAGGTAGTTGGCTCTGAAATACAGCCCCGGAATTTCGCGTGCGCGAAGGTCACCGAGCATCTTTAAATCGCGGTTATCGCAGGCGATCGGTATGACATTCATCCGAAACCAATCATTGTCTGTCAATCGAGAATGCAGATGATTCATAGGATAGGGTTTGTATATAGCAGATATAGCCGCGTTATTTTCAGAATTATCGGAGCTGTTTTCCTGAGTTTTTGCTCCCGCACCGAAGATTATGCCGTAATCGCTTTCACACTCGCTGTCGAACCATATGCAGCCTTTATCCAACAGAAATTTTATTAAGGCGTAGTTCTTAAATTCTATGGCATATTCGATTATTGTTTTGCCGAACTCGTCCATGTAGAGGAAAGGTTTGTCCGCTCTGTCAATGTACTCCTGCCATTCTTTTTTGCTCTTAGACTGTGCTATGTAGTAGTTTGACACCCGTTTCGGCAGTGCGGGACCCGACTCGCCCGCGCTGAGTATCCGTTCGAATGACACGCCGAGCAGCTTTGAGAATACGGGTAGATCGTCGATCTGAATGTTCTTTTTCCCTTTTTTTATCTGCGACAGCTTGTTTGCTCTGTTTTGGATGGATTCTTCGTTTTTGAGCTCGTTATCAGTGAGCTCGTTGTTTTCTTTAAGCCACCTGTGACAGAATTCTCTTGACGACTTAAATTTTTTGTCGATTAATCCGGAAATGTATTTTCCGATGGCTTCCGAGTCGATTATGAATATGTGATTACCCATGTGATTACCTCCCTTTCGGTGTCATTGTACACCAAGATGTGTTAATTGTCTATCTTTATATTTGCATATGAAAAGAAATTATATGCGCATGATGCACCGCTTAACGTATGCAAAAAGCATACAAAATCACCGAGAAGCCGCACGCTGCCGATAAAAACGGCAGGTGTCGCACGGTGTGCCCGCCGCAACCGACAGTTGCTTGCTCGGGCGATAAAATTGTGTTAGAATGCTTTTACGGAGGTGAGAGATATGGAAACAAAGGACGTTATATTTAAGCTGCGTACCGAGAGGGGCATGTCGCAGGAGGCGCTTGCGGAGAAGGTGTTTGTGACGCGGCAGGCAGTGTCAAGATGGGAGAACGGCGAGACCGTTCCGAGCACGGACACGCTTAAGCTGTTGTCGGGGGTGTTTGACGTTTCGGTCAATACGCTGCTGGGCTCGCCTCGTCAGCTTATATGTCAGTGCTGCGGGATGCCGCTCGACGATACGACGATAAGTCACAGTGCCGACGGATACCCCGACGAGGAGTACTGCAAGTGGTGCTACTCGGACGGTGAATTCAAATATACGTCGCCCGAGCAGCTGATAGATTTCTGCGTCGAGCACATGTCAAGCGAGCAATGGCCCGCAGAGCAGGTCCGCGCGCATATGGAAGCGGTCGTCCCGAAGCTCGCGCACTGGAAAAAATGACGGAACTGCTTTTCCCGTACTCTTTTCGAGTGCGGGATTTTTTATTGATTAAGCGAGGCGGATGTGATATAATCAGTGAAGAAATTCGTTTTTGGAGACATTTTTTCGTATTGCCGTGGTGACATGCCGCGGTATGCTTATTATGTGCTTTTACGGGATGAGAACGGTGTAGATTGGGGCGAGTGAAATGTTATATACGATGCATTACGAGTCGCCGCTCGGCGGTATTCTGCTTGCGGCGGACGATGCCGGGCTGACGGGGCTGTGGTTTGACGGCGCAAAATATTTTGCCGACGGTCTTACTCTGGAGCATGCGGGGCTCGAGACTCCCGTACTTGCGGAGGCGGTGCGTTGGCTAGACCGCTATTTCGGCGGTGCAAAGCCCGATTTTACGCCGCCGCTGCACCCCGTCGGTTCGCCGTTCAGGCTGGCGGTATGGGAGCTGCTGACACAGATACCGTACGGTCATACGGTAACGTACGGTGAGCTCGCGGAGCGGGCGGCGCATAAGCTCGGGCTTTCGCAGATGTCCGCACAGGCGGTCGGCGGAGCCGTCGGGCACAACAGGATATCGCTCATTATCCCGTGCCATCGGGTAGTCGGAGCTGACGGCAGTCTGACAGGCTATGCGGGCGGCATAGAGCGAAAGCGGAGGCTGCTCGAGCTCGAAGGAGTCGACATGAGCCGACTGTATCTACCGAAGAAGGAAACGGCGGTCGGATGATGTGCACTGACAGCTGCGACACGATTGTCGGTCGCAAGATTTGACAGCGCATATTTCGGGAGGATGGTTTTATGAGCGGTACGCTTGACCGCGAGCTTGTATATGAAATACTGTCGGTTGTTGAGGAGATAACGTGCGGCTGCGTCGACCCGGGGCGGCATCTGTGGGACTGCTGACGCGCGGTGACTTTCGCAATGCGGGTGGGGCGCTGCGGCTTTCCCATGTACTTATATCGGCTTTTTGATATTTTTTCGTTTTTTGTATTGACAAGCCGATGTTTTTGTGATATAATTCTCAGCGTTGTATCTGGGTGTGGCGCAGTTGGTAGCGCGCTACCTTGGGGTGGTAGAGGCCGCTGGTTCAAGTCCAGTCACTCAGACCATATCGAGTATTCATAAGGGATTTGACTTTATGAATACTCGATTTTTTTATATGTTGTTACGCAAGCGGGCTGTTAAAAACATGTTTTTTAACAGCCCGCTTTGATGCATGGGGTGAATGCGCGACGCGCGCAGAAAAAATATTTCTCGAAAAATTCGACAGGATTTATTCCGATACTTTAAAACGGTATCTGTCATGTCGGTATCCGTAAGCCTTATATTGTGACAAAAAAATTGATTTTTATCAAAAAATATTGAAAAGTGATAGGTTTATGGTATAATGGTGTTAATATTCCGAAAGGAGAACGGTTTGAAGATGCCTTTAAGTGAGTTAATACGGGTGATGCGCAAAAAAGCTCTGCTGTCACAGGAGAGCTTTGCAAAAGCGCTGAATGTATCCGTTGGAACGATAAACCGTTGGGAAAACGCCAAAACCAAGCCGAACATCACGGCAATGAAGAAGATCAAGGCTTTTTGCGAGGAAAACAACATCCCCTTTGATGAGATCGAAGCGGCGTGGATCGCTCAGGGGAAGTGAAAACTATGGCTGATATAAAGAACGATAGAGAGCGGGACGAGCTGTTCCGCCGTATATATAAAATAGCTACCGACCTTGTTCACGCGGGGCATGTGGCGGAATGGGATTTCAAATCTTATGTGCTGGGCACGATGTTTTACCGCTATATTTCGGAGAATTTCGCCGCGTATATTGACGAGGGCGAACACGCCGCCGGAAATAAGGACTTTAACTATGCCGATCTGCCCGATGAACAGGCGGAAGTCGCACGCGAGGATCTGATACAGACAAAGGGATTTTTTATACTGCCGTCGGAGCTGTTCTGCAATGTGCTTGCCCGTGCCGATAAGGACGACAACCTGAACGAGACGCTGGAGCGGGTGTTCAACCACATTGAGAGCAGCGCAGCCAGCGGAGACGCTGAGAATGATTTTGCAGGTCTGTTTGACGATTTCGATGTGAACAGCAAGGCCATCGGTGAGACCGTCGCCAAGCGCAACAAGGTGCTGGCGGAGCTGCTGAACGGCGTAGCGCAGATGCCGCTGTTCTCTACCGACGGTATTAATCCCGACCTGTTCGGCGATGCCTATGAGTATCTGATGGGAATGTACGCCGCCAATGCCGGCAAAAAGGGCGGGCAATATTTTACGCCTGCCGATGTTTCGGAGCTGTTGGCGCGTCTCGGCACTATCGGAAAAACTAAGATCAACAAGGTCTATGACCCTGCATGCGGCTCCGGCTCTCTTCTGCTTAAAGTAGAAAAGGTGCTTGGAAAGGACAATATCGAGCGGGGCTTCTACGGTCAGGAGATCGACCTGACCACCTACAACCTTTGCCGCATCAATATGTTCCTGCATAACATCGAGTTCGATAAGTTCAGCATTGTCCGGGAGGATACGCTGCTCAGTCCGCAGCATGGGGATGACCAGCCGTTTGAATTGATCGTCTCGAATCCGCCGTTCGCCGTGCCGTGGGAGGGCGATAAGAACCCGCTGCTTATCAATGACCCGCGCTTTTCGCCTGCCGGAGTGCTGGCTCCTGCCTCCAAGGGCGATATGGCGTTTATTATGCACAGCCTTTCATGGCTTGCTTCCAACGGTGCGGCAGCTATCGTTTGTTTCCCCGGTATTATGTACCGCGGCGGGGCAGAGCAGAAGATCCGCAAGTATCTGGTGGATAACAACTTTGTGGATGCCATCATTCAGCTGCCCTCCAACCTGTTTATGAATGTCACTATCTCCGTTGACATTATGCTGCTGAAAAAGAATAAGACGGATAACGCTATTTTGTTTGTTGATGCTTCCAAGGAATTTGTGAAGGTCAAGAAGAATAACCGACTTTCCGATGACAATATCCGGCGTATCGTGTCCGCTGTGGCGGAACGTAACGACGAGCGGTACTTTGCCCGTCTTGTGCCGAACGACGAGGTCGGCAGCAAGCAGAATAACTATAATCTTTCCGTTTCCACCTATGTGGAACAGGAGGATACTCGTGAGAAGATAGACATTGAGAAGCTGAATGCAGAAATTGCGGAAATCGTCGCACGGGAGCAGAAATTGAGAGAGGAAATCGACCGGATTATTGGGGAGATTAAGGGGCAATGAGAGGCGATAAAGAGGCAGTTTGCTTTGATAAAATTAAACACGCTTTGTTCTACAAAGATGGAATGCCTATCTGCAATCCATTTGATGAATGTTCTGCCTTTACTACCAGTGATTCTTCATTTGCAATGGATTATACTTCATATTGCAACCTTGATTTTGTTAAAAATTATTTTGGTTTGTTAGAGAGTGAATGTCTTGAATTTGCTAATATCATTCGTATTGCAAAGCCTAACCCTGCAAACAGTGAATTCCCGGATTTTATATTTAATAACGGATTTATAGAACATTTTCAAATTACATCGTCGCAGATTACTCGTAAAGGTGCAACTCACGCAAGAAAAGAAAGCGATTATCTGCGTAGAGTGGCGGCTGAAACCGAAACAATTAAAAAAGAATGGAACGAGACGCCGGGTTTTGATAGAGTACGCTCTAAATCATGGGGATTTCAGAATCCTGCACATAGCCATGATTTCCTGATGGATAGCTTTAAGCAAAACTGGGAGCACCATATGGAAAGCTACAAAAAGTATTCCGGTAAAAAAGATATTGGAATTTTTATGATTGAATATCCGGAAATCGCTTTAGCAATGTGCGAAAATGTATATGGCGACTGGACTGACGGCATGGCGCAAGGAGATATGCGTGAACAAGAAAGTTTTAAAGATTATCGCTTAAGTCGGGACAAAGAACTGTTGAAATATATCTATGATTTCAGCAGCGTAATTAAGTATGTGGTATTTGTAAATCCGGTTAGATGTGAGGTTATTCGCACAGAAAATATTCCATACCTTATTAGCCTGATGCCATGGGATTATTGTATTTATCCGATGCAGGTGTCTACTTTTGATACTTTGTTAAATATTGAGATACCTGTTTCTTTTACGGGAGGAGATGAAAACAATGACAAAACTTGAAGAATTAATTCAAGAACTTTGTCCTAATGGGGTTAAATATGAGCATCTTGGTGACATTGCAACTATATCCAGAGGAGGGAACTTTCAAAAGAAGGACTATACCGAAAGCGGTGTCCCTTGCATTCACTACGGACAAATTTATATGCACTATGGTCTTTTCGCTGAAGAAACTCTTTCGTATATTGGTGAAGAAGTTGCGCAAAAGCAAAAATTTGCTGAACCCGGAGATATTATTATGGCTGTTACCAGCGAGAATATGGGCGATGTTTGTAAATGTATGGCATGGCTCGGAAGTGAAAAGGTCGCAGTAAGCGGACATACGGCAATTATCCATCACTCTATCAATCCCAAATATCTTGTATACTGGTTGCATTCAGCTGCGTTTTATCAGCAGAAGATAAAAATCGCTTACGGTACAAAAGTAATCGAAGTCGCTCCCGCAAAGTTGACTGATGTAATTCTTCCCGTCCCGCCGCTGCCGGTGCAGCGTGAAATTGTCCGTATACTGGACAATTTCACCGAGCTGACCGTCGAGCTGACCGTCGAGCTTACCGCAAGGAAACAGCAATATGCGTATTATAGGGATAAACTGTTGACACATTCTTCTGAAACAAAGATTTGCAAATTGGCAGATGTTTGTGAGTCAATTGCTGATGGAGACCACATGCCCCCACCAAAAGCAGATGACGGAATTCCGTTTATCACGATTTCAAATATCACAGAGCAAAACAAAATCAATTTTTCAAACACGATGTTTGTACCCAGCTCTTATTATGACGCTCTTGCGGATAAGCGGAAACCGCATAGCGGGGATATTCTATATACTGTTGTAGGTTCTTATGGAATCCCCGTGTGTATTGAACAAGACACTAAGTTCGTGTTTCAAAGACATATTGCAATTCTCCGCCCAAGGTCAGAAGTAATAAAGGCTCGGTATATGTTCCACGCAATGCAAAGCGGCGCTTTTAAAGCGCAGGCGGACAAAGCTGCAAAGGGAGCAGCGCAAAAGACAATTGGCTTATCCTCACTGGCAGAAATGACCTTGCCCGTTCCCGATATGTGTATACAAGAACGCCTTATCCGTGTCCTCGACCGTTTTGACACCCTCTGCACTGACCTTTCCGCCGGCCTGCCCGCCGAAATCGAAGCACGGCAGAAACAATATGAATATTACAGGGACAAGCTGCTGACTTTTACACCGGCAGATTGACCCGGAAGGAGGTAGCCCGTGAGCTATTTCAACATCATTGCCCAGAGCAGTGAAAGCACTGTTGTCACCGAATACAAGCCGCAGTCGAAGCGCTCGGAGGCGTACCAGAGCGAAGCGGACTTGGAAAAGGAGTTTATCCGTCTGCTTTGCGAGCTGGGCTATGAGCGCCTGACCATCCATAAAGAGGCTGACCTGATTGCCAATCTGCGGACGCAGCTGGAAAAGCTGAATAACTATCGCTTTACGGACGGCGAATGGAAGCGTTTCTGGGACGAGGTGCTGGCAAACACAAACTCCGGCATTCTCGAAAAGACCCGCCTGATTCAGGAGGACTATGTGCAGGTGCTCCGCCGGGATAACGGGGAAAGCAAAAATATTCAGCTTATTGACAAGAAGTGCATCCATAATAACAGTTTGCAGGTCATCAACCAGTATGCCATCTCCACAGAGGAGGGGGCAGCTCATGACAATCGCTATGATGTGACAGTATTGGTCAACGGTCTGCCGCTGATCCATATCGAGCTGAAGCGCCGGGGCGTTCCCATTCGGGAAGCCTTCAACCAGATCGACCGCTATCAGCGGGATAGCTTCTGGGCGTCCAGCGGGCTTTACGAGTTTGTGCAGATTTTCGTGATCTCCAACGGCACAAATACGAAGTATTATTCCAATACCACCCGTTTCAACCATATCAAGGATGCCAAAGCGCAGAAAGCCAAGAAGTTCAAAACCAGCAATAGCTTTGAGTTCGCTTCGTTCTGGGCAGATGCGAACAACCGCATTATCCCCGATCTTGTGGACTTTACCAAGACCTTTTTCTGCAAGCACACCATTCTGAATATCCTTACCCGCTACTGCGTGTTCACGGCGGAAAATATGCTACTTGTTATGCGGCCATATCAAATCGTCGCCACCGAGCGCATTTTGAACCGCATTGAGATCGCCAACAATTATAAGAAATACGGCACCGTAGCAGGCGGCGGGTACATCTGGCACACCACCGGCAGCGGCAAAACACTAACCTCTTTCAAGACGGCGCAGCTTGCCACGAAACTGGATTACATCGACAAGGTGCTTTTTGTCGTGGACCGCAAGGATCTGGACTATCAAACGATGAAGGAATATGACCGCTTTGAAAAGGGCGCTGCCAACAGCAACACCTCTACAGCGGTGCTGAAGCGTCAGTTGGAAGATGACAACGCCAAGATCATCATTACCACCATCCAGAAGCTGGCAACTTTCATCAAAAAGAACGCCGGACACAGCGTTTTTGATAAGCGAGTTGTTATCATTTTTGATGAGTGCCACCGGAGTCAGTTCGGGGATATGCATCAAGCCATTACGAAGTATTTCAAGAAGTACAACCTCTTTGGCTTTACCGGCACGCCCATCTTTGCGGTCAATGCAGGCGTGAGCAAGAATCCCACACTCCGCACGACAGAGCAGGCTTTTGGCGATCAGCTCCACGCTTACACCATCGTGGACGCCATTAACGACAAAAATGTACTGCCCTTCCGGGTGGACTACAT
>QWCN01001736.1_pt1 | contig 41074 bp, 31 predicted proteins | sample 1972711 | NCBI WGS metagenome assembly QWCN01 (sample SAMN09866707, study PRJNA288562) | Human gut metagenome isolate term1_stool, whole genome shotgun sequencing... | isolation source: gut | host: Homo sapiens | place: USA: California
GGAGCCGTCTGCCATGGTGCGGATGGCGTTGTAGCCGCCGATGAAGGCGAAGGAGGAGCCCAGGAAGGCGGGGACCTTCCGGCCGGTGATCAGGTGGAACAGGAGGGTGCCGATACCGGCGAAGAACAGAGCCGTGGCCACGTCCAGACCGGTCAGGGCAGGTACCAGGACCGTTGCGCCGAACATGGCGAACAGGTGCTGGACGCCCAGCAGGAGCATCTTGGGGGTACCAAGGGAGCGGGCGTCATAGACCGCTTCGGTGGTTTTTTCGGGTTTTGCCATAAAAAAACATCCTTTCTCTACCGTGCCGTCGGGCCGTCGAGAAAGGAGAAACCGATTCCGTGAAAAGGGAAACACTTACTCCGAAATGACTGCCGTCCGGGCAAAAAAATCGGAGGAAAATACCAGAGCCGTGAAGTTCAGCATCGTGTATCTCCTCCTTTCCGTGTGGGGTTCGCTTGAGTGGTAGTATATCGCTTTTTCCGGCAAAAAGCAAGGAAAAATGTGCTTTTTCAAAAGAAAAGAACACCGGATTCCGACGTAAAATTTTGTTCATATTTCACAAGCGGCGCAGCGTCTGCCGGGACAGAGAAAAAGCCTTCCCCTTGTATGCAGGAGCGCCCGACCTTCTGAGATCAGCCTTCCCCTGGGGGAAGGTGGCCGCAAAGCGGCCGGATGAGGGGCGGTGGGGGCTTATGGTTTCCGCTAGCCCCTTGCCTCCCTCTGACGAGGGAGGTGGCACCGAAGGTGCCGGTGGGAGTGTCCTACCCCCAGAAGTAAAGACCGATGGTTTCCGAGAAAAGCCTTCTCCCTGGGGAGAAGGTGTCATGGGCCTTAGCCCATGACGGATGTGGGGTCTCTCATGTTTCAGAGCAGTCCGAAAATCGCACCTGGTCCCCTCCACACCCGGCCCCTTCGGGGCCACCCTCTGTAAGCAGGAGAGGGCTTTTCTCTGAGCAACCGGCCCCGTACTTCTGAGTTTGCCTCCCCCTACACAGGTGAGCCATTTCTCAGAGCATCCACCCCCTGCTTCTTAGGCGAGTACACTCCCCCAGTCACGCTTTGCAGCGTGACTGCCCCCTCTGGGAGGGGGCCAAGGGCTGGTGCTTCGTCGGCAGCCCCTACCGCCCCTCATCCGTCACGGGCTAAGGCCCGTGACACCTTCCCCCAGGGGAAGGCATCCCTCAAAAGGACCAGCTCCTAACTTCTGGGGAAATTTTTTAATTCTTCCTTCTCTCTTCTCTCTTCTCTTTTCCCTTTTCACTAATATATATTGACAAATCCCCTTGGTTCTGCTATACTCTCGTTTGGTTCAAAAACGAACAAAAGGAGTGTGACCCTTATGACCCCCATGCCCCCTCTCTACTGGGACGTAGTGACCCGGCTGCGGCGGCTCTACGCCCAGGCCATGGACCCGGTCTGCCGCCGGTTCGACCTCACCGCCAACGAAATGGGCGTGCTGCTGTTCCTGGCCAATAACCCCCAATACACCCGTGCCGCCGACATCGTCAGCGTCCGGGGCATTGCCAAGAGCCATGTTTCCGCTGCCGTTTCCGCCCTGGAAAAGCGTGGCTGGCTGGCCCAGGAGCCGGATGCCGGGGACCGGCGGAGCATGAAGCTGACCCTGCTCCCCGACTGCCGGGAGGCCGTGGCCGCCGGACAAGACCTGCAGCGCCGGTTCGGCAGCGCCATTTTCGAGGGCTTCCCCAGGGAAGAACAGGAAAAAGCTCAGCTTTTTCTGAAAAAGATCAACGAAAATCTGGATAAAATCGCAAAGGAGCAGCCTTTCCATGAGTGAACTTCTGAAATTTCTCGTCTGCTTTATCGCAGGCATCGGCGCCGGTCTGGGCACGGGCTTTGCGGGCATGAGCGCCGCCGCCGTCATCAGCCCCATGCTCATCACCTTCCTGGACATGGACCCCTACATGGCCGTGGGCATCGCCCTGGCCTCCGATGTGCTGGCCAGCGCCGCCAGCGCCTACACCTACGGCAAAAACAAAAATCTGGACATCCGCAACGGTCTGGTGATGATGTTTACGGTGCTGGCCTTCACGCTGGTGGGCAGCTGGGTGTCCAGCAAGGTGCAAAGCACCACCATGGGCAGCTTTTCCACCTTTATGACGCTGCTTCTGGGCGTGAAATTCATTGTCAAGCCGGTAATGACCACGAAAGAGGCCATGGCCGCCGTCAGCAAGAAAAAGCGGCTCATCCAGAGCATTGTCTGCGGCACTCTGATCGGCTTCATCTGCGGCTTTATCGGGGCCGGCGGCGGCATGATGATGCTGTTGATTCTGACCAGCGTGCTGGGCTATGAATTAAAGACCGCCGTGGGCACCAGCGTGTTCATCATGGCCTTCACGGCCCTGACCGGCTCCATCAGCCATTTCGCCATCGGCGGCGCTCCGGACTGGACGGCGCTTGTGTACTGCATGGCCTCCACCCTGCTCTGGGCTCAGATCGCCGCCCGATTTGCCAACAAAGCCCAGCCCAAGACCCTGAACCGTGCCACCGGTGTGGTGCTGGTCCTCCTGGGCGTGGTCATTCTGGTGGTGAATACGTTCTTTAAGTGAGAGGTTGATGCCCTTGGCCCCCTCTAAGAGGGGGCTGTCACGCTGCAAAGCGTGACTGGGGGAGTGCGCTTAAATAAGAGGTGAGGGCTTGCCCACTCTGAGTAAGGCTCCCGGCGTATAGGGGGAGCTGTCACGGGCCATTGCCCGTGACTGAGGGGTGTACGCTATCGACATGGTAAAGGCCATCGTTCGATAGTCTCCTACAAAATTGCTACCGTACACCCCCTCCGAGTCGGCTAACGCCGACCCACCTCCCCCTACACGCCGGGAGGCTTTCCTCTGAAACCTTTCCCCTCTACTTCTAGGGGTAGGACACTCCCTCCGGCACGCCGATAGGCGTGCCACCTCCCTCGTCAGAGGGAGGCAAGGGATTGTACTACATCGGTAGCCCCTACCGCCCCTCATCCGGCCGCTTTGCGGCCACCTTCCCCCAGGGGAAGGCTATTTTTCGCCCCGCCGGTTTCTGCGTATAGAATTCCAGCGGGCGGGGCATGCCGCCGCCCCTACAAACAAAATCGGGGTGCATACAAAAAAAACACAGCCCTCCCGGTTTCCGGGAGGGCTGAATCATTATCTCTTTCGCGTCATGGGCTGGCATTGGTCCTGGATGAGCAGCAGGTCCGAAATGATGGAATTGGAAATCAGGAACCCCTTGGGGGTCAGGTACCACCGGCCGTCCAGGGTCTTATTGGCAAAGCCGTTCATGCGGCACTTTTCCAGGGACGCTTCCAGGGGGGCAAAGGGCAGCAGATACTGCTTTTCGTACTCGCTGCCCTGGATGCCCACGGTGGTCCGCAGCCGGGTAGTCAGGTACTCCCCGGCCCGCTCCCTGGGAGGAATTTGCTGAATGTCCGCCAGAATGGACCCGCCGGTCTTCATGGCGGAAATATAGGCGTCCAGGTCCCGGACGATGTCGAACCGCTTTCCGGCAAAATCCGAGCTGGCCCCCGGGCCGAAGCCCAGGTACTCCCCGCCCATCCAATATTTCATATTGTGCCGGGACAGAAGGCCCTTCCGGGCGAAATTGGAAATTTCGTACTGCCGGAACCCGTGGGCCTTGAGAATTTCCACGGCGGACAGGTACATATCCGCCTGGGTATCGTCGTCGGGCAGCTTGAGAAGGTCCTGATAACCGTACATGGGGGTGTTCGGCTCAATTTTCAGGCCGTAGCAGCTCATGTGCTCCGGGTTGATGGCCAGAACGTGCTGCAAGGTCTTTTCCCAGTCCGTCAGGGTCTGGCCCGGCAGGCCGTACATCAGGTCCAGAGACAGATTCTTGAAGCCCGCCTTCCGGATGCGCTGGACGGCAGACAAAACCTGGGCATAATTGTGGGGGCGGCCCAGCTTTTTCAGCATTTCGTCGTTGTCGTTCTGGACCCCCAGGCTCACCCGGTTGAAGCCCTCTCCCCGGAGCCGCCGGAGCAGCTTGTCGGAGATGGAATCCGGGTTGGCTTCAAAGGTAATTTCCGCATCGCCCGTCACGTCGAAATATTTCCGCACGGCGGAAAGGATGGTGGCCAGACCGTCGCCCCCCAGATAGCTGGGGGTGCCGCCGCCGAAGTACACGGTATCGACCTTGTAGCCGGGGGCCAGCTGTCCCGCCTCTTTGATATGGGCGCAGACGGCGTTGATGTAGGCATCCATCCGCTTGTCGTCCTTGCAGGCCAGGGAATAGAAATCGCAATACTGGCACTTGCTGCGGCAAAAGGGGATATGCACATAAATGCCAAGGGGTATTTTTTCTTTTCTACCAAGTAAGGGCATGGAAGTTCCTCCCGAAAAATCAATCGTCGTCCAGCTTCAGCACCGCCATGAAGGCCTCCGAGGGGACCGACACGGTGCCGAAGGTCCGCATCCGTTTTTTGCCTTCCTTCTGCTTTTCCAGCAGCTTCTTCTTGCGGGTAATGTCGCCGCCGTAGCACTTGGCCAGCACGTCCTTCCGGAGGGCCTTGATGGTCTCCCGGGCGATGATCTTGCCGCCGATGGCTGCCTGGACGGGAATTTCAAACTGGGCTCTGGGGATGTTGTCCTTCAGCTTTTCGCAGATCTTTCTGGCTCTGGGGTAGGCATTGTCCGCAAAGAGGATGAAGCTCAAAGCGTCCACAATGTCGCCGTTGAGCAGAATGTCCAGCTTCACCAGGCGGCTGGGCCGGTAGCCCAGCATCTCATAGTCCAGAGAGCCGTAGCCCCGGGTCCGGGATTTCAGGGCGTCGAAAAAGTCGTAAATAATCTCGTTCAGGGGCATTTCGTAGTGCATTTCCACCCGGTTGGCATCCAGATAGACCATGTTCTTGAACTCGCCCCGGCGGGAGGTACAAAGGTCCATGATGTTGCCCACATATTCCTGAGGAGCCATCAGATTGGCCTTCACGAAGGGTTCCTCCGCCAACTGAATTTCCATGGGGTCCGGGTAGTCCAGGGGGTTGGCCACCATGATGACCTCCCCGTTGGTTTTCGTGACCCGGTAGACCACGTTGGGGGCCGTGGTAATGAGGTCCAGATTGTATTCCCGTTCCAGCCGCTCCTGGATGATCTCCATGTGCAGCAGGCCCAGGAAGCCGCAGCGGAAGCCGAAGCCCAGAGCGATGGAGCTTTCCGGCTCATAGACAAAGGAAGCGTCGTTGAGCTTCAATTTTTCCAGAGCGTCCCGCAGGTCCTGATACTTGGCCCCGTCGGCGGGGTACACGCCGGAATAGACCATGGGCTGCACCGCCCGATAGCCGGGCAGGGGCTCCGGAGCGGGATTTTCCAGGCCCGTCACCGTGTCGCCCACACGGGTATCGGAAACGGTTTTGATGGAAGCCGTCAGGTAGCCCACCTCGCCGGCCCCCAGAGAATCCCGTGGGGTCAGGCCCAGGGGGTTCATGGTTCCCACTTCCACCACTTTATACACGGCCCCGGTGGCCATCATTTTGATGTCCATGCCGGGGGTCAGGGTCCCCTCTTTGACCCGCAGGTACACGATGACGCCCCGGTAGGAATCATACTGGCTGTCGAAAATCAGCGCCTGCAGGGGGGCCGTGCGGCTTCCCGTGGGGGCCGGGACTCCGGAGACGATCTTTTCCAGCACCGCATGGATGTTGATGCCGTTTTTGGCGGAAATTTCCGGGGCATCCTCCGCTTCCAGGCCGATGATGTCCTCAATTTCCTGCTTCACTTCCTCCGGCCGGGCGGAGGGCAGGTCGATCTTGTTGATGACCGGCAGTACTTCCAGCCCGGCGTCCGTGGCCAGAAAGGTATTGGCCAGCGTCTGGGCCTCCACGCCCTGGGAAGCGTCCACCACCAGCACCGCGCCCTCGCAGGCGGCCAGGGACCGGGAGACTTCATAGCTGAAGTCCACATGGCCCGGGGTGTCGATGAGGTTCAGGTCATAGGTCTCCCCGTCGTCGGCGGTATAGGTCAACTGCACTGCCCGGGCCTTGATGGTGATGCCCCGCTCCCGCTCCAGGTCCATGGAGTCGAGGATCTGGTCCTCCATCTCCCGGCGGTCAATGGCGTTGCATTCCTCCAGCAGCCGGTCGGCCAGGGTGGATTTGCCATGGTCAATGTGGGCGATAATGGAAAAATTGCGGATTTTGGAAAGGTCTGTCATACGTCCACCTCATTGCGTGATGCCGGTATTCCGGCGAAGTTCCTGAAAAAGGTCAATTACCCTTATTATACCGAATTTTTCCGGAAATGTAAACCGTATTATTTGCTCATTTCCGGGGCAAAATGACCTCAGGCTCAGGAAAGATGGCGAAAAAAGGCGGCTGCGGCGAAAAAATTTCCAAAAAACCCTTGCCAAAATCCGAAAATCGATATATAGTCAAACAGAATGACGATAAGAAAAAGAAGGGGCAGTTTTATGAGCAGCAATACATCCAATAACAAGAATACGAAGAACATGGAAGAGATTCAGACCGCCATGCAGGCCCTCATCGCCCAGGGCCGCAAGGAGGGAATGCTGCGGGCTTCCGAGCTGAACGCCCAGCTGGAAAAGCTGGACCTGAGCCCGGAGAAGATCGAGGAAATTTATGACCGGCTGGACGCCATGAACATCCAGGTGGTCAGCAGCGACCTGGACCTGGAGGTGGATTCCGACCTGGACGGTCTGGACCTGATGGACGGTCTGGGGGACGAGGTGGACCTGTCCGGCATCCCGGAGGAGGACCTGGTGGACCCGGTGGACCTGGCGGCGGAATACTCCCTGGACGACCCGGTGCGGATGTACCTGAAGGAGATCGGCCAGATCAAGCTGCTTACCGCCGACGAGGAAGTGGAGCTGGCCAAGCGGATCACTGCCGGCGATCAGGCCGCCAAGAATAAGCTCACCGAGGCCAATTTGCGGCTGGTGGTCTCCATCGCCAAGAAATACTCCGGCCGGGGCCTGCACATTCTGGACCTTATTCAGGAGGGCAACACAGGCCTCATCCGTGCCGTGGACAAATTCGACTGGACAAAGGGAAACAAATTCTCTACATACGCCACCTGGTGGATCCGGCAGGCCATCACCCGTGCCATCGCCGATCAGGCCCGGACCATCCGGGTGCCGGTGCATATGGTAGAGGTCATCAACAAAGCCACCCGCTGCAACCGGAAGCTGGTCCAGGAGCTGGGCCGGGAGCCGACTGTGGAAGAGATCGCCAAGGAACTGAACCTGCCTGTGGAGAAGATCATCGAGGCCAACCGGACCGCCGCCGATACCCTGAGTCTGGATACCCCCGTGGGCGATGAAGAGGATACCTCCATCGGCTCCTTCATCATGGACGACCACACCCCCGGACCTGCCGACGCCACCTCCAACGCCATGCTGGCCGAGGCCCTGAAGGAGATTCTGGACACCCTGACCCAGCGGGAGGCGGACGTGCTGAAAATGCGGTTCGGTATGTACGACGGCCGGACCCACACCCTGGAGGAGGTGGGCCAGATCTTCGGCGTCACCCGGGAACGTATCCGCCAGATCGAAAACAAGGCCATCCGGAAGCTGCGCCACCCCAGCCGGGCCAAAAAGATCCGGGATTTCTATTGCTAACCCCCCCAACCGCCCCCGGAGAAGGCCCTTTCGCCTCCCGGGGGCATGGTTTTTTAACGGGATGCCCCTTGGCCCCCTCTGAGAGGGGGCTGTCACGCTGTAAAGCGTGACTGGGGGAGTGTCCTATCGAACCGGGCGCACTCCCTCCGTCTCGGCTTGCGCCGAGCCACCTCCCTCTAAGAGGGAGGCAAGGCTTCGCCGGGACCCGGTTTCTCAGAGCAAAGGCTCCCCTGTGTAGGGTTGTGCCCCGCCGGTTCGGCGTGTGGAAGTCGGGCGATGGCCTTGGCCCCCTCTCAGAGGGGGCTGTCACGCTGTAAAGCGTGACTGGGGGAGTGTCCTATCGAACCGGGCGCACTCCCTCCGTCTCGGCTGACGCCGAGCCACCTCCCTCTTAGAGGGAGGCAAGGCCACGTTTGTTTCTGCGTATGAAATTCGTGCGCATCGGGGCATTCCGCCCCTACCGTGCCACGCCGGAAGCATCAAAAAATAAAATGAGAATTATTCTCAAAAAGTGCTTGACAAAAACCTCACCCTGTGCTATACTCTGGGATGTAAACAAGAATCATTCACAAGGAGGCCGGATATGGAAGCCAAGCAATTCCGCAAACGCAGCGCCATTCTCGCCTGCCTTCAAGGGACCACCGCTCACCCCAGCGCCGAGACCCTCTACGCCATGGTGAAGGCGGAAAACCCGGACATTTCTCTGGCTACCGTGTACCGGAACCTGACCCGCTTCAAGGAGCAGGGGCTCATCGTGAGTCTGGGCACCGTCAACGGCGTGGAGCGCTTCGACGGGAATATTTCCCGTCACGCCCACTTCATCTGCCGCCGCTGCGGCCGGGTGGACGATCTGCCTATGGCCGATGTGCCCATCCCCTGCCTGAACGGCGCCAAAGTCGAGAATTGTTCCCTGAGCTATACCGGCCTGTGCCGGAATTGTCTGCGAGAAGGTGGTGAGGAAGCGTGAAGAAGTTCGTTTGCACCGTCTGCGGCTACGTCTACGAGGGCGAGGAGCTGCCGGAGGACTACGAATGCCCTCTCTGCGGCGTGGGGCCCGACCAGTTTGAAGAAGTCACCGAGTAAAAATCACACAGAAAATCACACACAATATCACACACAAAAAATTATGGAGGAATTTATTATGAAGAAGTTTGTTTGCCCTGTCTGCGGTTACGTTTACGAAGGGGACGAGATCCCCGAAGGCTTCAAGTGCCCCGTGTGCCATGTGGACGGCTCCAAGTTCAAGGAAATGGACACCACCAAGCTGGCCGCTGAGCATGAGTTCGGCATCTACGAAAAGACCGTTCGGGACAACCCTGACATCTCCGACGCCGACAAGGCTTATATCCTGGAGCAGCTGAAGGCCAACTTCACCGGCGAGTGCAGCGAAGTGGGTATGTACCTGTGCATGGCCCGGATCGCACACCGGGAGGGCTATCCCGAGGTAGGCCTGTACTGGGAGAAGGCCGCTTACGAGGAGGCCGAGCACGCTGCCAAGTTCGCCGAGATGCTGGGCAGCACCCTGGAGCCCAACATGACCGCCTCCACCAAGAAGAACCTGGCCTGGCGTGTGGACTGCGAGTTCGGCGCTACCCAGGGCAAGTTCGACCTGGCCGCCTGCGCCAAGAAGAACGGCCTGGACGCCATCCACGACACCGTCCACGAAATGGCCAAGGACGAAGCCCGCCACGGCCGCGCGCTCAAAGGCTTGCTTGAAAGATATTTCAAGTAAAAAATCAAAAACGGCTCGCCCCTTAACGTTGGGGGCGAGCCGTCGTATAACCAGCGTAGAAGGCGGGCGCTGCCGATAGACGGTGCGCTCCCGCTTCAGGCCGAATAAGCGGTGAAATGCCTTCCCTGGACGTTGAGTGCCGGTACTTCTGAGGGTAGCCTTCCCCCCAGGGGAAGGCTATTTTTCGCCACGCCGGGGGATTTCCTATCTCACCGGATAAAATTCGTTCTGACCCGTGCTTCCTGCTCCGGGCGGGGGAGGTCAGCGGTCCGGATGGACTTCAGCAGCCAGGCCATATTCCGGCCCAGGGTCCGCATGATCTGCATTCCCTCCAGGTCCTGAACGACCTCCTCCGGGCTGTTGCCGTGGACCACGTTCCAATAGCCCGAGGACACCACCGGCATCTGGTTGATGGTGAAATACTTGTTCAGCACGTCCACCGAAGCGGTGGTCCCGGCCCGGCGGGCAGAGGCAATGGCGGCGCCGGGCTTGAAGGCGAAGGCGGAGCCGCCGGAATAGAACATCCGGTCCAGGGCGCAGAGGATGCGGCCGCTGGGATGGGCGTAGTACACCGGCGTGCCGAACACGAAGCCGTCGCTGTTCCGGGCCTCCTCCACCAGAGCGTTCACCGGGTCGTCCTTGAACACGCACCCGCCGCCGTTCTTGCAGCCGCCGCAGGCAACGCAGTCCCGGATGGGCTTCACTCCCAGCCAGCGGATGGATGTTTCAATGCCCTGGGCCTCCAATTCCTTGGCAACTTCGGCCAGGGCCGTGGCCGTGCAGCCATGCTCGTGGCTGCTGCCGTTGATAAGCAATACTTTCATAAAAAAATCAGGCTCCTTTCCATTTTGTGTGTGCTTCCAGTATAATCCGGGAAATCTTTTCTGTCAAGGTCGTTTTCTGAAAGGAATTTTCATCAAATTTTATAAGAACCCGGCTTGACTTTTTCTCGCTTTGTGTGTATTATATAGGAACTCCGAAGGGGCTTCCGGCTTCTTCGGCTACGTTGTTTTTCAGGGAACGACGTGTATCTTTTTTTATCGGGTTTTTGGAACCCTCCAAATAAATATTTTTATATCGAATGAAGGGAGCGTGGTCCTTTGCTGACCCCATTTTACGAGGCACTCCACATCACGGACACCGTATCGGTCATCATCGTCTCCATCGCCTTGATGCTCATTTGCGGCTTCGCCGTGACCCGCATCACCAAACGCCTGCGGCTGCCCAACGTGACGGCCTACATCGTGGCCGGAATCCTCATCGGCCCCTACTGCCTGAACCTGGTGCCCAAGGGCGTTGTCACCGGCATGGATTTCATCGCCGACATCGCCCTGGCCTTCATCGCTTTCAGCACCGGCGAGTTCTTCAAATTCGACACCTTGAAGAAAAGCGGCGCAAAAGTGGTGGTTATCACGGTCTTTGAGGCCGTTCTCGCATCCGTTCTGGTGTTCATCGTGACTTATTTTATGCTGGGACTGGAACTGAATTTCTCCATCGTCCTGGCGGCCCTGGCCTCCGCCACCGCCCCGGCCTCCACGGTCATGACCATCCGGCAGACCCACGCCAGGGGCGATTTCGTGGATACGCTGCTGCAAGTCGTTGCCCTGGACGACGTGGTGGGCCTGGTCGCTTACAGCATCGCCATTTCCGTGGCCCTGGCCTCCGCCACCGGAGCCTTTCATGCCGGTTCCGTGTTGAAGCCTCTGGCTGTCAACGTGCTGGTGTTTCTGCTGGGCGGGCTGTTCGGCGTGTTCCTGAAATTACTGCTCCACAAGCGCTCCACCGACAACCGACTCATCGTGTCCGTGGCGCTGCTGTTCGCCTTCTGCGGCATCTGCGCCATGCTGGGCGTGTCGCCCCTGCTGGGCTGTATGTCCATGGGCATGATCTACATCAATCTGACCGGGGACGAGCGGCTGTTCCAGCAGCTGAACTATTTCAATCCCCCCATCCTGCTGCTGTTCTTCGTGCGCTCCGGCCTGAATTTTGACCTGGGTGCGCTGGTGAACACCTCCGAGAGCATCGGCACTACCCCGCTGCTGGTGGTCGGCGTGCTGTATTTTCTGGTCCGCATCATCGGCAAGTACGCCGGAGCCTTCTTCGGCTGCCTGGTGACGAAGAAGGACAAAAAAGTCCGGAATTTCCTGGGGCTGGCCCTGATCCCCCAGGCGGGCGTGGCCATCGGTCTGGCGGCCACCGGCGCCCGGACCCTGGGCGGCGAACCGGGCAAGGCCTTGGAGACCATCATTCTGGCCTCCAGTGTGCTGTATGAGCTCATCGGACCGGCCTGCGCCAAGCTGTCTCTGTACCTGTCCGGGTCCTATTCCAACAAATTGGAGGATCTGGCCCCCATTCCCGAAGCGGAACCGGGGGAGCCGCCCAAATCTCAGGTGGAGCTGCTGATCGAGCGCATCCAGGCCATCCAGCAGGAGCTGCCCAAGCACGACAACCCCTATTATGACGACGAGTTGGCCTTCACCCAGGCGGCCGAAGAACACGCCGCCCAGATGGAAGCAGCCTTTTCCGGCACGCCGGGACCTATGAACGCCGTCGCCCCAAGGAGGAAGCATAAATGAACACCCTGATTTCCATTTCCGACCCCATCGCCCAGGCGCTGGGTCCCTGGGCCGGGGAATTGAACCTCTGGTCCGCCCTGCTGCGTATTGCCCTGGTGGTGTTCCTGGCGGCCACCATCGGCTGCGAGCGGTCCAGTAAGCGGCACAGCGCCGGCCTGCGGACCTTCATCCTGGTGGCTTTTTCCGCCGCCGTGGCCATGCTGCTGGACCAGTACCTGTATCTGTTTACGGGCTGCAAGGCCCCGGTGCTGTCAGCGGCCACCCTGCTGGCCATCACGTCTATCAGCGCCAACTCCATTCTTTACTCCTCCCGGAGCCAGATCAAGGGCCTGACTACCTCGGCGGGCCTGGTGTCCTGCTGCATTCTGGGCTTCGCCATGGGCGCCGGGCTGTACACGCTGACGCTGATCGTACATGTATTCCTGCTGTGCATTCTGGCGGGCTTCCCCTCCTTCGAGACCTATCTGAAGGACCGGTCCAACCACTTTGAAATTCACATGGAGCTGAAAAACAGCTCCTATCTGCGGGATTTTGTCACGGTCAGCCGCCGCCTGGGCCTGCGTATCGATGACATCGAAGCAAACCAAGCCTACGCCGGGTCCGGCCTGAGCGTGTATTCCGTCTCCGTGACCATCTGCTCGGCGGAGCTGAAAAAGTATAAGACCCACGTGGAGATCATCGAAGCCCTGTCCTCTTTGGACTATATCTACCATATCGAGGAAATGCACTGAAATACCACACCCCCGGATAGACCAACGGCCTATCCGGGGGTGATTTTTCATTTTGGCTTTGCTGTCGGTGATGCTTTGTAGGGGCGGCGGCATGCCCCGCCCGCTGGAATTCCATACGCAGAACCATCGAAGCGTATGCCTCCCCTGTGTAGGGGGAGGTGTCACCGAAGGTGACGGAGGGGGTGTACGGTAACAATCTCGTAGGGGACTATCGAACGATAGCTTGCAGCGAATCGACAGCGTACACCCCCTCAGTCACGGGCTAAGGCCCGTGACAGCTCCCCCTACACAGGGGAGCCTTTGGCTGGTGCAAACCGGCAGCCCCTACTTCGATTTTTACGACTCAGTTATCGTCAGCTGGCGGGCGAGGCATGCCTCGCCCCTACAATGCCCTGCCGGGAGATATTTGAAAAGCCCACATACCCGATACCACAAAAACCCGCCTGCGGGGGAATTTTCCTCACAGGCGGGTCTTTTTATTGCATTTTATCGCATCTCTGCCGTTTCCGGTCGTTTTTTAGCCGTTTTTGATGGCAGCCTGTGCGGCAGCGAGGCGGGCGATGGGCACCCGGAAGGGGGAGCAGGACACATAGTCCAGGCCGATCTGGTGGCAGAACTCGATGGAGCTGGGATCGCCGCCGTGCTCACCGCAGATGCCGCAGTGCAGGTCGGGACGGACCTTCTTGCCCATGTCCACAGCCATCTTCATCAGACGGCCCACGCCCTCGGTGTCCAGACGGGCGAAGGGATCGGACTCGTAGATCTTGTTCTCGTAGTAAGAGGGCAGGAACTTGCCGGCGTCGTCACGGGAGAAGCCGAAGGTCATCTGGGTCAGGTCGTTGGTGCCGAAGCAGAAGAATTCGGCATCCTCGGCGATGGCATCGGCGGTCAGGCAGGCACGGGGGATCTCCATCATGGTGCCCACTTCATAGTGCAGCGCCACGCCGGAGTCGGCGATGATGGCGTCGGCGGTCTTGACCACCACGTCCTTCACGAACTTGAACTCCTTCACCTCGCCGGTCAGGGGGATCATGATCTCCGGAACGATGTTCCAGTCCGCATGACGGCCCTTCACGGCCAGAGCGGCCTTGATGACGGCACGGGTCTGCATGGCGGCGATCTCCGGGTAGGTGACGGCCAGACGGCAGCCACGGTGACCCATCATGGGGTTGAACTCATGGAGATCGGCGATGACCTGCTTGATATAGGCAACGGTCTTGCCCTGAGTTTTGGCCAGCGCCTCGATGTCGGCCTCCTCGGTGGGCACGAACTCGTGCAGAGGGGGATCCAGGAACCGGATGGTCACAGGATAGCCGCCCAGCGCCTCAAAGAGGCCCTCAAAGTCGGCCTGCTGCATGGGCTCGATCTTGGAAAGAGCGTTCTCCCGCTCCTCCACAGTCTCGGCGCAAATCATTTCCCGGAAAGCGCCGATTCTGGCCGGGTCGAAGAACATATGCTCGGTGCGGCACAGACCCACGCCCTGAGCGCCGAAGGAAGCGGCCTGCTTGGCATCGGCGGGGGTGTCGGCGTTGGTGCGCACGCCCAGCTTCTTATACTTGTCGGCCAGCTCCATGATGCGGCCGAAGTAGCCGGAGTTGGGGTCGGCGGGCACGGTGGGGATCAGGGTATCATAGATGCAGCCGGTGGAGCCGTCCAGGGAGATGGGGTCGCCCTCGTGGTAGGTCTTGCCTGCCAGGGTGAAGCGCTTGTTCTCCTCGTCCATCTTGATGGCGCCGCAGCCGGACACGCAGCAGGTGCCCATACCACGGGCCACAACGGCGGCGTGGGAGGTCTGGCCGCCGCGGACGGTCAGGATGCCCTGGGCGTACTTCATGCCCTCGATGTCCTCGGGGCTGGTCTCCAGACGGACCAGGACCACCTTCTCGCCCTTCTTGCCGTGGACAACGGCGTCCTCGGCGGTAAAGACGATGGTACCGGCGGCAGCGCCGGGAGAGGCGGCGATGCCCTTGCCCACGGCCTCGGCCTTCTTCAGAGCGGCGGGGTCAAAGGTGGGATGCAGCAGCATATCCAGGCTCTTGGCGTCGATCTGCATCAAGGCTTCCTGCTCGGAGATCATGCCCTCGTCGATGAGGTCGCAGGCGATCTTGATGGCGGCAGCGGCGGTCCGCTTGCCATTCCGGGTCTGGAGCATATAGAGCTTCTTGTCCTCGATGGTGAACTCCATGTCCTGCATATCCCGGTAGTGCTTCTCCAGGGTGTCGCAGACATTCAGGAACTGCTCGTACACTTCCGGCAGGATTTCAGCCATCTGCTGGATGGGCATGGGGGTCCGCACGCCGGCCACCACGTCCTCGCCCTGGGCGTTCATCAGGAACTCGCCCATGAGGCCCTTCTCGCCGGTAGCGGGGTTCCGGGTGAAAGCCACGCCGGTGCCGGAGGTGTCGCCCAGGTTGCCGAAGGCCATCATCTGGACGTTGACGGCAGTACCCCAGGAGTAGGGGATGTCATGGTCCATACGGTAGACGTTGGCACGGGGGTTGTCCCAGGAGCGGAACACGGCCTCCACGGCCTTGAACAGCTGCTCCTTGGGGTCGCTGGGGAAGTCCTGACCCAGCTGCTTCTTATATTCGGCCTTGAACTGCTCGGCCAGCTCCTTCAGGTCCTCGGCGGTCAGCTCGGTGTCCTGATGGACGCCCTTACGGGTCTTCATTTCATCAATGAGCTTCTCGAAATACTTCTTGCCCACTTCCATGACCACGTCGGAGAACATCTGGATGAACCGACGGTAGCAGTCATAAGCCCAGCGGGGGTTACCGGAGCGCTGTGCCATGACCTCCACCACCTGCTCGTTCAGGCCGAGGTTCAGAATGGTGTCCATCATGCCGGGCATGGAAGCCCGCGCGCCGGAACGGACGGAGACCAGCAGGGGATTTTCCAGGTCGCCGAACTTCTTGCCGGTGATCTTCTCCATCTTGCCCACATAGTCCATGATCTGTTCCCGGATCTCGTCGTTGATCTTACGCCCGTCGGCGTAATACTGGGTGCAGGCCTCCGTAGAAATAGTAAAGCCCTGGGGTACCGGCAGGCCCAGATTGGTCATTTCGGCCAAATTTGCGCCTTTTCCCCCCAGGAGCTCTCTCATTTTTCCGTTGCCTTCGGTAAAGAGGTAAACGTATTTGTGAGACATTGAACTTATACTCCTTTCTTCCCGGCTCTTCGCCGGCAATAGCTTCTTTTGCATTAAGATAGTGGTTGCCAAGACAGTATAACATACCGCAGGAAAAATTGCAAACCATTTTTACATAATTTTACCGGATTTTTCCCAAATCCGCTTAAAACTTTTGCTCAATGCTTCCGCCAGAGCCTCCAGCCGGTCCCCGGGGAGGGAGGCGTAGCTGATGACCAGGCAATGGGCCGCTTTTTCCGGCACTTCGCCGTGATAAAACCGGCTCAGGGGCCGCACCCGGATGCCCTGCTCCGCCCATATTTTCACGATCTCCTCATCGCTCAGGGGCGTTTCCAGCCGCAGGAGAAAATGCAGTCCCGCCTCCTGCTCCAGGATGGCGAACCGGCCGGGGCAGTTTTCCAGAATGGCCCGAATCTCCGTCCGGCGGGTGCGGTAGCTTTTCCGCATCCGGTTGATGTGCTTTTCAAAATACCCCTCCGACAAAAAGCGGGCCAGGGTATATTGCTCGAAGCTGGACACGGTGCAGCCGTAAAAGCCCAGATTCTCCCGGAATTTCGCCATCAGGTCCTCCGGCAGGACCATGTACCCCACCCGCAGGGCCGGGGCCAGGGACCGGGAGAAGGTGTTCATGTAGATGACCCGGCCCCCGTCGTCCAGAGCAGCCAATGCGGGCATGGGATGGGAACGGAAGCCGAATTCGCTGTCGTAATCGTCCTCAATGATATAATGTCCCCCGGTTTTTGCCCATTGCAGCAGTTCAAGCCGCCGGGGCAAGGGGGTCACGATGCCCGTGGGGAAATGATGGGAGGGGGAAATGTGCAGCACGTCGGCCCCCATGAGGCTTTCCGGGCTGACCCCGAAATCGTCCAGGGGGACCCCCATGCACCTGGCCCCGGCGGAGGCGTAAATGCTGCGTATCTTCCCGTAGCCCGGTTCCTCCACGAAGTAGTTCTTATCCCGGCCCAGAATCTGGACCAGAAGCGTATACAGGAAGTCTGTACCGGCCCCCACCAGGATATTTTCCGGGTCTGCCCGGAAGCCCCGGAACTGAAAAAGATGGTCCGCAATGGCCTGGCGCAATTCCGGTGCGCCCTGATTGGGCAGGGGCTTCAAAAGGGCCGTGCCCATGTCCAGCATCACCTGCCGCTCCAACCGGCTCCAAACGGTAAAGGGGAAATCCCCCGGTGCGCTGCCGGTCAGGTCGAAGGGCAGGGCCACCGGCGCTTCGGCAGGCATTCCTTCCGGCTGCCTGGGCCGGGGCCGGCACAATTCCGTCTGCTCCACGAAAAATCCCCGCTTTGGGTAAGAGCGGATGTAGCCCTCCTGGCTCAGGTGATCGTAAGCCGCTTCCACGGTAATTTTGCTGACCTTCAGGTTCGCCGCCAGCGCCCGCTGGGAGGGCAATTTCGTCCCGGCGGGCAGGCGGCCCTCGGTGATGTCCTGCCGGATGGCCCGGTACAGGGCTTCATACAGCGGCACGCCGGGGGCTTTTTTCAGGGTGTAGGTCAGCATCTTACTGCCTCCACCAGGCGAAGCGCTTCATTTCCAGCTTGGCCTCCGCCCGCAGGTCCCGGTGCTTCTGCTTCAGCTTGGGCCAGAGCGTCCGCTGCCGGGCATCCACATACACCCGGTCCCCGAAGTCGAAAACCCGCTGGATGGCGAAGAACACGGTGGGGGTCATCAGGAGCAGGGTCGCCATGACCAGAATCACGCTGCCGCTCCAAATCTCCAATGAGAAGAACCCGCCCAGGGCCGTGAAGCACAGCACCAGGCACACCCCCATGGCGAACCAGATGATGCGCCGGAAAAAGTCGAAGGGCTTACAGACCTGATACAGCACCAGCAGGCCCACAATGCTCAGAATGGCGGCGCACACGGCGCTGAGCTGCTCCTGGGGCAGGCCGAACACCGCTCCGAAGGCCTGCGCCATCAGAACCACGAAGATATTCGTTAATCCGCCCGGAAAGGCCCTGCGCAGGACCCCCGGCAGGAACCGGCCCGTGACCCGCTCATAGTTGGGCTCCATGGCCAGGAAGAAGGACGGCACGCCGATGGTCAGGGACGAGATCACGCTCAGATGTACCGGCACCAACGGATAGGGCCAGTTGGTGAACAGGGACAGCAGCGAAAGTCCCAGGGAGAAAATATTCTTCACCAGGAACAGCGTCGCCGCCCGCTGAATGTTGTTGATGACCCGACGGCCCTCGCCCACGATGCCGGGCATGGCGGAAAAGTCCGAATCCAGCAGCACCAGCCGGGCCACCTGACTGGCAGCTTGCGCACCGGAGGCCATGGCAATGCCGCAGTCGGACTGCTTCATGGCCAGCACGTCGTTGACGCCGTCGCCGGTCATGGCCACCGTATGGCCCAGCTTCTTCAGAGCCAGCACCAGAGCTTTTTTCATTTCCGGCGTTACCCGGCCAAAGACCACGTAATTTTCCGCCGCATGGAGGATATCCTCCTCGGTCTCCAGGGTCCGGGCATCCACATATTTTTCCGCCCCTTCGATGCCCGCCCGCTGGGCCACATCGGAGACGGTCTCCGGATTATCGCCGGAAATGACCCGGATGCTGACCCCCTGGGAGGCAAAATACCGGAAGGTGTCCGGGGCCTCCGGGCGAATCCGGTTGGCAATGGGGATCAGCGCCAAGGGCTGAATTTTTTCTTCCTCCAGGGCTCCCGGCTGGGGGTCCCCGTCGTATTTGGCCGCCAGCAGCACCCGGTAGCCGGTTTTTACCCAAGGCTCCGCCTGGTCCCGGATTTCCTCAAAGCGGCTGCCCAGGATAAATTCCGGCGCGCCCACCAGGTAGGCCCCCTTCCCTTCAAACACGCCGCCGGACCACTTGGCCGCCGAGGTAAAGGGAATGTGCTTGGTGCAGACCCAGTCGTTTTCCCCGTGGAAAAGCTCCGCAACGGCCCGGCCCGTGTCGTTTTCCGGCTCAATGCCGCCGTACAGGGCCGTCAGTGCCGCTTCCAGCTCCTCCGGCGGCTCGGCGGTCAGAGGAATCACGTTCTCCACTTCCATTTTCGGCTCGGTGATGGTTCCCGTTTTGTCCACGCACAGCACATCCACCCGGGCCAGCGTCTCGATGCAGTTCATGTCCTGGACCAGCACCCGCCGCTTGGTGAGCTTCATGGCGGAGGCCGCCACCGCCACGCTGGTCAGCAGGTACAGTCCCTCCGGGATCATACCCACCAACGCCGCCACGGTATGCTCCACGCTGCTCTGGAAGCCCAACTGCAAATGCACATATTCCTGATAGAACAAAATGCCGCCGATGGGGATGAGGGCGATGCCCACCACCTGAATCAGCCGGTCCAGGGAGCGCATCATCTCGGATTTTGCCGCCTGGGGGTTGGCCTTGGCCTCGGCGGAGAGCCGTGCGGCGAAAGCGTCGGCCCCTACCTCCGTCAGCTGGACCCGGCCCCGGCCCGCCACCACGAAGGAGCCGGATTTCAGCTCGTCGCCGGATTTTTTCGTAATAATATCCGCTTCGCCGGTCAAAAGCGACTCATTGACCTGCAATTCCCCGCTGCGCAGAATGCCGTCGGCGCAGATCTGGTCTCCTGCGGAAAATTCCACAATGTCATCCCGGACCAGGTCCGCCGAGGGAATGTCCGTGACCTGGCCGTCCCGGATGGTCCGCACGGGCCGGGCCGCCACCAGCGTCAGCTTGTCCACCGCCCGCTTGGCCCGAATTTCCTGAAAGCAGCCGATGACCGTGTTCACGAACACGATGCCCAGGAACGTCATGTTCATCACCGAGGACCGGGCGCAGACCAGCACCACCGCCAGCACGATGAACACCAGATTGAAGAAGGTCAGACAGTTGCGCAAAATAATTTGCCGCTCCGTCAGGCCTGCCCCGGTGTCGGCGGCGTTGGCCCAGCCCCCGTCCTTCCGCTCCTGCGCCTGCTGCCCGGTCAGGCCCCGTTCCGGGTCCGTCTGAAAAACGGGGATATCCTGCCGGATCACTTCCGGCGTTTTCTGTTTCTTCATTGGATGCCCTCCCGGACCGGAAAACCGTTTTCCCGGCCATAGATCATAACCAGACTTCCGTTTTTCACGGAAATTTCCGATTTTTCGCCCTCAAAATGATTGCTGACCCCCAAGGGAAAGCCGCTTGTCAGCTGCCCGTTTTCCAGGGGGTAATGTAACCCCGAAATATCCACGCCGGTGGCCGTCGGTCCCAGGCAGAACAGGGATAAAATGCCTGCGGCACCGGCCGGGAACGTGATTTTTTCGTCTTTTATCACCGTGGCGATCTCCCGCAGGCCCACCAGATAGCCGATGGCCCCGCGGTCGGCCAGATATTGGAGGCCCTGTAAATTGGCAACGGTGTGGTCCAGCCTGGCCCCGTCCAACGCCCCGTACAGCACGAACCGCCGGAACCCCCGGCCCAGGCCCTCCTTGATGGCCAGCATGGAGTCCGTGTCGTCCTTCTCCACCGGGAACACCTCCGCCCGGTCCGGGGTATAGCCCAGGGAGTCGAAATCTCCCAGAATCAGCGTGGGCCGCACGCCGCATTGCTCCGCATGGCGCAGCCCGCCGTCGGCGGCGATCACCAGGTCCTCCTCGTCGATCGGCTCGGCCAGTGCCGAAAATCCCCCGGCGCAGAAGATCACGCAGGTTTTCATGGCCATTCCCCCTTTTTCTCAACTTTTCTATTATAGCACACTTCCGCCCCCGGCGAAACCGGGCAATGGTTAATTTCCTTTTAACTTTTTGGGAGGGAATTTAAGAATCGGAGGTGGGCGAAGCCTCCCAGCGGGGCTTGTGGAGACGAGCAGCAGCGCCACGACTGAGGGAGTGTGCTAAATTAGAAGTAGGGCCTTGCCCACTCTGAGGAAGGCTCCCCTGTGTAGGGTTGTGCCCCGCGCAGCGAATAGAAATGAACATGACTGCCGGTGGCAGTCATACCTCTACTGCGCTGTCACGGCAACGCCATGACTGAGGGGGTGTAATCTAAGATTTTGGTATCGCTGACGGCGATGCGCAAAATAGCCTTCCCCTGGGGGAAGGTGGCCACCCTTATGGGTGGCCGGATGAGGGGCGGGACGCAGTTCGATTTTGAATGTAGGGGCGGCGGCATGCCCCGATGCGCTATCTTGCCACATTTGAGCGATAAAAATCGACGCAGAAGCCCGCCGGGACAGAGAAAAAGCCTTCCCCTGGAGGAAGGTGGCATGGCACAAGCCATGACGGATGAGGTCGAGGGTAGCAATTTTCTACCAACTTATGGCGATAATTTTTAGCTTCGACCTCATCAGTCGCAACTAAAGTTGCGCCAGCTTCCCCTCCAGGGGAAGCCTTTCGCCTCGCCGGTTTCTGCGTATGAAATTCGTGCGCATCGGGGCATGCCGCCGCCCCTACAGTGCCTCGCCGGGGCTCTGAAATCTGAATACAAAAACGTCCCGCGGGGATTCCCGCGGGACGTTTTGCTTTTTGGTGATTCGGTAATGTTTACATCAGAAACGCTTACATATCGAAGGGTTCCATGCCCAGCACGGGGTGGCCCACCTCGGAGAGGTAATTGAGCAGCTGCTCCGGGTCCTCGGTGCAGACGGTCTCGTCGGCGATCATGTCGGTGAAGTGCTCCACGCCGTACAGCTCCAGTGCCGCCTGGTCCAGACGCTCCCGGACCTGGTCCTTCAGCTCCTTGGGCATCCAGACGATCCGGCCCAGGCCGCCCTCGGCCTTCAAGAACTTCTTGGAGGAGATGAACTGCTTGCCGTGGCCCATGAAGCCGGGGGTCTGAACGCCGCCGCCGGTCATGGAGGCCATTTCGGAGAAGCTCATGCCCAGCGGGGTCACACCGGCGTGTTCACGGCAGGTGATGACCACGCCCATGGACACCGGCTCCACGCCGCAGATACACTCGAAGCAGCCGCAGGAGGTCATGGGATCCTGGAACAGGGAGTACAGGGTCACGTGCTCCAGAGCGCCGTGAGAATACTTGTTGACGGCCTCATCCACGTCCTCGTAACGGCCCAGGTTCTCGTCGATGCAGCGATCCTTGGGGACCACCTGGCAGGGACCGGTGGGATCCAGCTCATTGGTGGCCTTGGCATCCAGCCAGGACACGGCACCGCACAGGCCCAGCCGCTCCGGAGTCACGATGCACACATGGCTGGGAGAGAAGGCCTGACACATGATGCAGGTATAGTACACCGGCACGGACTCGTCGGTCATGGACTTCAGGCGGTCGTCCCGCTTGGCGAACACGGCGTTGGCGTGATGACGCAGCTCTGCGTTCTTTTCGGCATCCACAACGATGGTCACCTGGCACTTATCCACAACGGCCTCAAACTCGTTCTTCAGCTTGGCATACAGGACCTCGCCCAGATGCTTGAACTTGAAGCCCGCCTCAAAGTCGGCCTTGGAGATACGGATACGGATCATATCCCGCTGGCCGGTGTGCATAACGCCCTCGATGCAGTTCAGGTAAGAGTGGAACTTCCGCTCCATAACGGACTCAAAGTCCGGCTGCATGGCCTTACCGGCCACGTCCACGGTGTAGCTCAGGGAAATCTTGGAGCCCACCGGAATTTCGTCGATTTCGGGGCCCACCACGGTGATCTTGTGGTCCTCCACCTCGGAGGCCTCCTTGGTCTGGACCAGCTCGAAGCAGTCCACACGGGAGCCGTCCACTTCCACCTGCATATCGCCCCGGCGGATGATCTCGCCCTCGAAAGCGGAGGCGAAGGACACGGGGATGTCGATATTGGTGATCTTGATCTTGATGTCACGGGCTTCCAGAGAGGTGGCGTTGAACTTCTCCACGTCCGGCTGCACGATCAGGCTCTTGGGAACACGGAAGATGTTCTCCTGCTCGTTGGTGATGACCGGGAAGCCCAGGGCGATGGCACCTGCGCCGCAGGCCACGATCACATCGTCCAGAGGGGCAAAGGCGTTGACGAAGGCAGGCACACGCTCCATGGTGTACTTCATCAGACCGGCAGCGTCACCGGGGGTAATGTTGCCGAAGATCAGGGCCGCACGGAGGGCAACGGAGACCACATGGATCACGGAGGTCACGTCCTTGCCCAGAGGGATGATGCGGACGTTGTCGCCGGTCTTGTAGCCCTTCTCCTCCAGCTGATCGATGACGCCGCCCACCAGCGTCACCAGCATACCCTGGCTCTGGTAGCTCTTCACCAGGGCAACAGCCTCATCGGCAGAGGGAGCAGTACCCAGAATGACAGGCACGCCGGGGATGTCTCCGGTGACCAGGGGCACGCCCAGGTTCCGGATAACGGCATCGGACAGGTGGCCGTAGCAGGGGGCCTCATACGGGGTGGCCCCGTTGATGTACTTCAGCACCTCGATGAACTCGGCGCACAGGGCAGTGGCCACGCCGGACATGAAGGCGTCGTTGAGCCGGTTGTTCCGGGTCATCAGGCTCTTCACCACAGCCAGAGCGGCCTTCAGCTCGCCCAGGGTAGAGACCTTGGTGCCGGTGACGGCGTAGTAGCAGGGCAGAGAGTAAGCAGTGTCGGGGAAGGACACGGCCTGGCCCTCGCCGTACTGGGCGATGGCATTGTCAATGGCAGCTTCGGTGAGGCCGTAAACGGCGTCGTTGCCGCCAAATACTCTTTCAAATAAAGTCACGGTATTTCCTCCTATTTTTCGTCTTGATCCAAGATGGCTTTGATGCTCCGGATCTCCGCCAGGGCACTGGGGCTGCAATCGTAGGGGGACAAGCCCTTCCGATCGGCGTCCATGATCTCCGGATTCAGGTGAATGAGTCCCAGCAGGTCCTCCGCAGGAATGGCGGAGCGGATGAATGCTTCATCCTCGGCGCAGCGGATCTTATTGGCCACCACCCGCACCCGCTTCACCCCCAGGTCCGCCGCAAGACGCTTCACGTTGCGGTAGGTCTGGACGCTCCGGGAGCCGGGCTCAATGACCACGATGAACTGATCCATATTGGCAGCCGTCCCCCGGCCCAGATGCTCCAGGCCCGCCTCCATGTCCATGATGACCACATCGTCCTTCCGATAGGTCAGGCTGGACAGGATGGCCTTGAGCATCACGTGCTCCGGGCAGACGCAGCCGCTGCCGCCCACATCCACCGTGCCCATAACCAGCAGCTTCACGCCGTTGATGTCCTTGGCATATTTTTCCGGGATGTCGGCCACATAGGGATTCAGCTTGAAAAATTTATTGGCTTCATTGGCGCCGGTGCGTTCCTCCACCAAAGTACGCATTTTGGAGATGGGAACGATGGCATCCACTTCCTCCTGGCTAAGCCCTAAGGCCAGGCCCAGGTTGGCGTCCGGGTCCACGTCGGCGGCCAGAACGGTCCGGCCTTCGTCGGCGTAGAGCCGGGCCAGGGTGGAGGCCAGGGTGGTCTTGCCCACCCCGCCTTTGCCGGTAATCGCTACTTTCATAGTTTAGATGCCCAGAGCGGCACGCTTCTGCTCGATGCGCTCGATCATCATGTCGCCCAGCTTGTCAATGTCCAGCTCTACGGTGTAGTTGGCCTCGACCCAATCCTTCACGCCGTGCTCGCCGGTCAGCAGCTCGCAGACCTCGCTGGAGCCCTTCACATAGGGGTCAACACCCAGGAAGGTGTCGATGCCGGTGGCCACCACGTAGTTGCCGATGGACACGGCCTTCTCGGACATCCATTCGGGAGCGCAGCCCACCACGGGCAGCTTGGAAATGGGCACGCCGGAATCCTTGGACAGCTCGGAAGCCAGCAGCATCATACGGGAAATATCCACGCAGGAGCCCATGTGCAGGACCGGAGGAATGCCCGCCAGCTCGCAGACACGCTTCAGACCGGCGCCGCAGTATTCCTTGGCCATATCCGGGTCCATCAGGCCCGCCTTGGCGGCAGCCTGGGCGGAGCAGCCGGACACGATGAGGATAATGTCGTTTTCCAGCAGCTTCTTCATCAGCTCAATGTGGGCGTAGTCCGGGCGCACCTTGGGGTTGTTGCAGCCGACCATGGCCACAGCGCCCCGGAGGACACCGGAGGTGATGCACTCCAGCAGGGGCTTGGTGGTGCCCATCTGGTCCACCTGGGTGTTGGCCACACCGTCCAGGACCTTCACGATGGCCTCCAGGGAGTAGCCCACACGGGCCTTGGAGACCTGGTTGGGAATGTTCACCAGCTCGCTCTTCCGGTTCTTGAAGTTCTCCACAGCCATTTTCACGATGGCCTTGGCATTCTCGGCAGCGGAATCGGCGGAGAACTGGATGAACTCGGAATCGGGCATCCGGCAGATGGGAGAAGTGGTAATGAACTTGGTGTGGAAGCACTTGGAAAGGGGTCCCAGAGCCGGGAAGATGCACTGCACGTCCACGACGATGGCTTCGCAGGCGCCGGTCAGGACCACGTTCTCCTGGCTCAGGAAGTTACCGGCCATGGGGATGCCGTGGCGCATGGCCACTTCGTTGGCGGTGCAGCACACACCGGCCACATTGATGCCCTTGGCGCCCACGCTCTTGGCCAGGGCGATCATTTCGGGGTCATTGGCGTAATAGACCACCATTTCGGACAGGCTGGGATCGTGACCGTGAACGATGATGTTCACCTGGTCCTTCTCCATAACGCCGATGTTGGCGGTGGTGTCCACGGGCTTCGGGGTGCCGAACAGCACGTCGGAGAACTCGGTGCCGGCCATGGAGCCACCCCAGCCGTCGGACAGGCCGGAGCGCAGGGACTGACGGATCAGGGCCTCCGGCAGGGAGGAGTTGCCCATGTGGGTCATGTGCAGGGCGGTGGAGACTTCCCGGTCGATGGCCCGGGGCTCGATGCCGGCGTCATGCCACAGCTTCTGGGTGTGCTCGGGTGCCCGCTTCAGGAAGCGCTGGGTGCCGAAGGGCTTGCCGTACTCCAGCAGGGCCATCTCGGCAACTTCATGGGCCAGATCGTAAATATCCTTGCCCTCGGTCTCCACGCCCCATTCCTTGGCAATGCGGATGAGCTTCTCCGGGTCCTTGACCTGGTAAGCGCCGCCCTCTTTGCTCTCATACAGGGTGTGGCAGATCTCCCGGCCGTGGTCGGAGTGGGTAGCGGAGCCGCCCGCAACAAAGCGCAGGAAGTTCCGGCCCACGATGCCGTGGACATCGCAGCCGCAGATACCACGGGGGCTCTTGGGGGTGATCCGGCAGGGGCCCATGGAGCAGATCCGGCAGCAGGTGCCTGCCTCGCCGAAGCCGCAATGGGGGGTCTGGTTCTTGACCCGCTGCTGCCAGGAGTCAGCGCCCACCTTCTTGCCGTTTTCCAGCAGGGAGTTGGTGGCCGCTTCCATCTCTTCAACGGTGGTTAAACGATCCCAATTCAAAGTGTGTTCCTCCTAAGTAAGTAGTTCTGTGTGATACGGAAAAAGCGATAAAAGTATCCCCCCGACAGGGATATGGTATATCGCTTTCATTTTACCCATTTTTCGCCGAAAAGTCAAGCATGTTCGACCCGGTTTGTTATACCATTTTCCAAATGGCACAATATTCCGGAAGCATCCCCCGGCGGGGCACGGTAGGGGCTTTCGACGAAGTACCGTCTCTTGGCCCCCTCTCAGAGGGGGCTGTCTGCCCGCAAGGGCAGACTGGGGGAGTGTGCTGCCCCCAGAAGTAACGAGTTGGTTGCTCAGAGTTAAGGCTCCCCCTGTGTAGGGGGAGCCTTTTTTCTGTCCCGTCAGCCCCTGCGGCGATTTTTCCGCTCAATAATAGCTGCCAAGCGGGCGGGGCATGCCGCCGCCCCTACATTCATCGACGATACTGCCTACCGCCCCTCATCCGTCATGGCTTACGCCATGCCACCTTCCCCCAGGGGAAGGCTATCCTCAGAAGGGTCGGCACCCTTCTACGTTATCCGACCGTACACCCCCTCAGTCGCCCTTGGCGACAGCTCCCCCTACACGCCGGGAGCCTTTTCTCTGCCTCAACAGCGCAAAAACACCGGAGGGGGTCCTCCGGCGTTGGTGCATTTTCTGATATTACAGCGGCGATTGTTTGATTTTTGCGTATCTTCTGGGGTATTTTGACGGTGTGGGAGCGATTTTACGCAGGACCAGGACCGTATGGTTGGCACCGTCGATGGGGAAGGCCTTTTTCGCTTCCAGCTTCAATCCCAGCTTCTGGATGGCACCTTTCGCCTCGTCCAATTCCTCCTGAGCCGCTGCGCCCTTCAATGCCAGGACCGCACCGCCTACTTTCACGAAGGGAGCCGTCAGTTCCAGCAGGATATTCAGTCTCGCCACGGCCCGGCTGGTGGCAAAATCATAGGTTTCCCGCCGGTCCGTGACCAGTTCTTCCGCCCGGCCCGTCAGGCACTGGGCATTGACCCCCAGAGAGGGTAGGGTCTCCTCCAGCCACCGGACCCGCTTTCCCAGAGAATCCAGCAGGGTCAGGTTTAACTCCGGGCAGGCGATTTTCAGCGGCACACCGGGAAATCCCGCACCGCAGCCCACGTCAATGAGGCTTTTTCCCGCCAGATCGGCACATTTCAGCACCGTCAGGCTGTCCGCCAGATGTAATTTTGCCACGGCCTTCGGCTCGGTGATGGCCGTCAGGTTCATGACTTCGTTCTGCTCAATGACCCGGCGGGCAAAGGCGCAGAGGGTATCGATACGCTCCTCCGGCAGGGAAAGGTCCATGGCCGAAAGGGCTTCCTTCAGGGTCTCCCGCATGGCTTACCCCCAGTCTCCCACCAGGTCGCCCAAATCCACCTGGGACTTATCCAGGGGGTCAAAAGTGGGTTCCGGCTCCACCATGTTGGGCTTGACTTCCTCTTCCAGGTACAGATTCACCAGCAGGTCGCAGACCTCCCCGTAGGAGGCCACGCCGGAGCTGTCGCCGCTGGCCTTGATGTAGGTATCGTTGACCTTATCGGCCACCTTGGTGGCCTTGGCGCTCTGCTTCTGGGCGAAGAAGGTCCGGTAATCCGCCAGGTCCCGGGTCAGTTCCGCCGTTTCGCCGGAGGAAATGGCCTGGGCCTGAACGCTGCCCCCGGCGCTGACCAGGGCGTTATAGCAATAGCGGTAGGCCATGAAATAGCCGGAATACCGGAACTGGATGCTGTCGTTGGCCCGGCAGGCCAGGTAAGCGCCGAAGTTGGCATCCCGCTCCAGGGCGATGCACCGCCGGTGGCTCAGCTCATGGCACATGGTAAAGGGCAGAGAAACGGCAGGGACCTCCGGATTCACCGCCGCCTCGCCGGTAAGGCCCATGGTCACACCGGTAATGCCGGAGGCCGTATAAAAGCTTGCCCATCCCAGCTTTTTCACCGGAGAATCGTCTCCTGCGAACACGGGGTAGTAATCGTCATAGGTCAGGTGACGGAAGCCGTTGTCGGCCTGAGCCGCCAGCGTGTCGAAATCCGGGAAATTCAGGCTGCCGTCGGTGTTCCGGGGCATCTGGGTGGAAAGGCCGTTGGCCTTGTCCCGATAATACGTGGTTGCATCCACCAGCTGGGACAGGGTGTATTCCTCCACATCCAGCCGGATGTCGTCAGCCAGAGGGCCGGCGTAGGAATTCAGGCCATAGATGCCCGTATGCAGGAAGTACACGATGGACACCGCCGCCAGCACCCAGCCGAACCACTGGATGGGATTCCACCGGAGAATGACCATCAGCACGATGCTGGCAATGACGACGAGAATCCCCACCGCCGCCAGCACCTGCCAGACGGGATAGCTGACGGCGCTGCTCCAGGCGGAAAGGGTGTCCTGCCCCATCCGGGATACATACGGATAGAACATATCGATGAGTTCTTCATGGGTCTTGGCGAACTGGGTCAGCATCCAGGTAAAGAAGCCGAAAATGCCCGCCGTCAGATAACCGCGCCAATATTTCAAAGGAAAACGCCTCCTTATATGTCTGTCTTGTGGGAATGAAGATACAGCCCGTTTCCGATAGTATATCACACATAGCGGCGATTGTCTCCACCTATTTTTTTAATTTTTCATTAACCCGGAAAAATCAGGAAAAATTTCATCCGGGGTCTTTACAATCCGGGAAAAATCGTGTATAGTACCGTCGTACAGAGTAGGGCCTCCTGCGTGAAGTGCTGCCAAAATGGGGAGTTGTCTGGCAGACGAAGGACGTTGTCCGCGATAGGAGATCCGCACCCGCTGCCCATATTGGTGGAACATCCTCCTTTATGATGCAACGATACTCAGTCGGGCGAACGGTCGGCTTGTTTTTGTTGTACCCTGCCCGGATGGTGAGCAAATACTCCCCCTGTGTGTTTTTCACGCAGGGGGTTTTCTTTTGCCGCCCCTGGGAAGCAGTCCGTCGCCGCAGAAAAAAGGAGGAATTTTCTATGTCCAACAAACCCAAATCCACAGCCCTTTACACTTCTCCCTTCTCCAAAGCCTACTGGCTGGACGCTGCCGCCGAACTGAAGGACACCCACATGCTGGTGTTCGCCGCTCTGATGATCGCTCTGCGGCTGGTGCTCAAGCAGGTGGCCATTCCCCTGACCCCCTTCCTGAAGATCAACACTGCTTTCTTCGTCAACGCCCTGGGGGCCATGACCTTCGGCCCGGTGATGGCCGCCATCTGCGCCGTCATTACGGACGTGCTGGGGTATCTTCTCAAGCCGGAGGGGATCTATTTCGTGCCCTTCGTGCTGACGGAGGTGGCCGGTTCCGTGGTGTTCGCCCTGTTCCTGTACCGGGCAAAGGTCACCACCACCCGGGTCATGCTCAGCCGCTTCACCATCAACTTCTTCGTAAACGTGGCCTTGCAGACCCCCATTATGATGTGGTATTACGCCCTGTACATGGGCGGCAAGCAGTACACCTTCGCCATGGCCGTGCCGGGCATCATCAAAAATGTGATGATGTTCCCCCTGGAGTCTGTGCTGCTGACTCTGTTCCTGTCCGTGATGCTGCCCATCACCGCCCAACTGGGCCTGACCCACACCGGCTCCGACGCCAAGGAAACGCTGAAATTCACCACGAAGCGCATCGTCACGTTGGTTATTCTGTTCTTCGTGGGCGTGGGCTGCGTGTTCGGCTACCTGAACTATTACTATAACTCCACCTCCCGGTCCGCCAGCTACACCACCGAGCAGCGCATTGCCGCCAACCAGGGCGTGCAGCAGGTGGTGGAAAATTCCTGGGAGCTGGACGGCGCGCCTGTGACCATCGTGGAGAAGGCCATGCGGCCCCTGTTCGGGGACGAGACCGCTTATACCGTGGGTGTGTACGCAGCCAGCGGCGACATTACGGATGCCATGTGGGCCTATTCCAAGTCCAAGGCCGCCAAGGACGAGAGCCTGACCCGGCTGGGCACGGCGGAGTTCCTTCTGAACGAAAAGACCGGCGAAGTCACGGACTTCGTGTTTGCCCCGGCGGAACATTGACAATTTGCCCGTTTGGGGGTATAATCAAGGAAAAACCGGGGAGCCCCATCCCCAAAAGGAGCGTTTTTCATGCACATCGATCATGATCATGTGGGCGGACACACCCACGAGCATTCTCACGAGCATACCCACGAGGAGGCCTGCGGCCACGACTGCCACACCTGCGCTTCCCAGTGCGAGCATACCCCCATGGAGGAGCTGACCGCCCTGATGAAGTATATGGTGGGCCACAACGCCGCCCATGCCAAGGAACTGGCCGACCTGGCCGTGCAGCTGGACAAGGCCGGGAACCATACCGCCTATGAGCAGGTCATGGCCGCCGTGTCGGACTTCGAGAAGGGTAACCTGCGTCTGTCCGCCGTGCTGTCCAGTCTGGACGTAAAGTGAGGGAATTTTATGTGCCTTTCGACTGTTTATAAGAACAAGAAGGTCCCGGAGGACATTCTGATGAACAACGTCATGCGCATCGAGTGCAAGGACGGCCTGGTGGTCCTGACGGACCTGATGGAGCGTCAGGTGGCCATCGAGGGTACCCTCCAGGAGGCCAACCTGGTGGACGGCTACGTGATCGTCCGGGAGAATATCCCGCAGTAACGGGCAATAGACAGTAACCGGACAATAAAAGAAGCAAAATTTCAGGAAACACACCCCATGGAAGGATTTTCCCCTCCATAGGGTGTGTTTTTTGCATATATCTACCGGCGGGGCGAAGGCTCCCCTGTGTAGGGGGAGCTGTCACGGGCCTTAGCCCGTGACTGAGGGGGTGTACGGTTGGACAACGCAGAAGTGTACCGTCCTTCTGAGGGATGCCTTCCCCTGGGGGAAGGTGGCCCCGGAGGGGCCGGATGAGGGGCGGTAGGGGCTTACGGTTTGCACAATCCCTTGCCTCCCTCTTAGAGGGAGGTGGCACCGGCTACGCCGGTGCCGGAGGGAGTGTCCCCCAATAGAAGTAGGGCGTAACGGTTTCTGAGAAAAAGCCTTCTCCCGAGGGAGAAGGCTTTTTCTCAGAAGAACCACCGCCCCGGTATTTACCGGGGCAGTGACGGTCAGCTTTTTTGTTCCTTCCGGGCCAGCTCGGCCAGGTAGGCCTTGCCGTCCTTCAGGAAGCTGCCGGCGATCATCACGATGACGATGCCGATGGGGAAGGCTGCCACGATGCTGACGGACTGGAGGCTGTTCATGGAGCTTTCCGCAAACAGCAGCGCAATGGGCAGCAGGATCAGCAGGATGCACCAGAGCAGCTGGATGCCCTTATGGGGCTGCTCCCCTTCCGCCAGGCCGTGATAGCTGTAACAGGAGGCGGTCAGGGCGATGGAGTCAAAGGACGTAGCATAGAAGGCCACCATGGTGATGAGCACCACGGCCATAATGACCGGCGCACAGGGCAGGGTCCTGAGGATGGATACGATCATGCCGTACAGGTCCCCGTCCTGAAGATATTGGGCGATGAAATCCGCCCGGCCGGAGGTCTGCAGGCCCATGGAATAGTTGCCCAGCACGATAAAGCTCAGCAGGGTGGAGCCAACACCGAAGCCATAGCCGCCGAGAATGGTCTGCTTCACGGTGCGGCCCCGGGAAATGCTGCCGATGAAGAAGGGCGCCGCCACGCACCAGACCATCCAGTAGGCCCAATAGTAAATGGTCCAGTTCTGGGGAAAATTGGAGGTCCGCTGGGGGTCCGTGAAGGTGGAAAGCTCCAGGAAATTCTGCACCATCCGGCCCAGGGAGGAAAAGCCCGTTTCCAGAATGTACCGGGCCTCGCCGCCGAAGATCAGCACAAAGGCGATGAGTCCGAAGAACAGGTAAATGCACCCGTTGGCCAGAGCGCTGATGCCCTTGAACCCATGAAGCAGGGAATAGGTGTACACGGCGCAGGTCAGGAGCAGAATGATGATATTGATGACCGTGCGGCTGAGGGTCACATGGAACAGCTCCCCGATCAGCGCCGCCATCAGGGGCGTGGCCACACTGAACGTGGTGGCCGTACCGGCTAAGAGGGCAAACACCGCCAGCAGGTCGATGATGCGGCCCGGCAGACCGTCGGTATGCTTGCCCAGCAAAGGCCGGCAGGCCTCGGAATACTTCTGGCGGCTGCGCTTGCGGACATGGAGCATGAAGCCGAAGGCCACAGCCAGCACCAGATAGAAGCCCCAGGGGATGAAGCTCCAATGGAACAGGGGGTACACCCCCGCCCAGTCCTGAATAGACCCCATTTCCGCCAGATGGGGGTCCGTGGCGTAAAGCACCCACTCGGAGAAGGAATAGAAGAGAATATCCGCCGCCAGGCCGCAGGTGAACATCATGGCGCCCCAGGCGAAGAAGGAATATTTCGGCTTTTCATTGGGCTCTCCCAGAACGATCTTGCCGTACTTGGAGAAGGCCAGGAACAGGGACAGTCCGAAAATACCCAGGCCGATGATGAGATAATACAGGCCGAAGGTGTCCCCGAAAAAGAACCGGATCTGGCTCAGGACCGCATTGGACTGCTCCGGCAGGAAGAAAAACAGCACACACAGGGCTAAGATCAGGGCCAGCGGCACCAGGGTGATCATCCAGTCAATGCGGGCCGTGCTTTTTTGTTTATTCATGGTTCTCCTCCAGATAAGGGCGGTAGCTTTCGTCCATAGCCGCCAGCTCCCGAATATTGTCAATTTCCACTACGGCGTCCGCCGCCATGGGGTAAATGCCCAGCCGGTATTCCTCCGGGTGGCAGAACATGGCCACATCATCCCAGTAGATTTGACGGTTCTTCTTTTCGTCAAATTCCAGCTCCAGATGGCCCTTCAGCCGTTGGCCGTCGGCCCGGGTCCAGCGGGAAATGCTGTAAAGCTGCCAGCCGTCCTTTCCGCCGGTGCGGCTGCAATGGGTGACGACGCCGTTTTCCACGGTCTGCAGCCACTCGTCGGTCTCCCCGTCGGTCCAGACGCTGTTGTAGCCGGAGCGCTCAAAATCCGGCGCAAGGACGCTTGAATCCCGGATGATCTGGTCCCCGTCCAGGATCATGGCGTTTTCCAGATGGTCCCTGGCCACATACAGGGAGGCGATGTTGTTGCAGGTGTCGAAATAAGGATTGTCTATGAGGGTAAGGCCGGGATATTCCGCCGGCAGGGACGCAAACTGCTCCTTCAAATACCCGACCACCACATAAATTTCAAAAATCCCGTTTGCATGGAGGGCGTGGATGACGGAATCGATCATCCGCTGCCCGTTCACCCGGACCAGCGGCTTTGGGGTATGCAGCGTCACCGGGTGCATCCGGTTTCCCAGCCCTGCCGCCATGATAATGGCTCTTTCTACGGTATTCATGCCTTTTCTCCTTCCTCAGCCCGGAAGATCCGGTAAAAATCCTTGGCGTAACGGTATTGCCGCAGGGAATATTCGCCGAATTCCACCCCAAGCTGCCGCTTGTATTCGCACCAGTTGCTCCACAGCAGCCCGCAGGCGGCCACATAGCAGTAAATTTTCAGCCGGGTCTCTCCGGGGCAGCCCTCCGGGAAGTAGGCATCGATGAGGGCATCGATTTGGGTCCGGTCATAGAGGGCGTAAATGGCGAACATGGCAATGTCCACATGGGGGTCCTGCTCCCCGGCATACTCCCAGTCGATGAGACGGATGTCGTCGCCGGTCAGCAGGAAGTTGTCCGGCACGGCGTCGATGTGGGTCAGGACCTTTTCCCCGGCGTGGGCTTCGATATAGGGCCGCAGGGACAGGATCTGCTCCTTGGTCCGCCGGTAGTCCGCATAGACCGAAGGGTTTCCCTTCCAAAGCTGTTCATAGAATTCGATTTGGCCGAAAATGTCGAAGCTGTGGCCCACATGGAGTCTGCGTTCATGGAATTTCCGCAGGAAGGCCATGCAGCGCCGGACATCGTTGGGGTTCTCCGGGTCGCAGACCCGGGCATTTTCCAGAAAAGCCGTGATTTTGTAGCCGTTGGCCGGGTCGATGTAATAGACATCGTCGCAGAGGGACAGGTCCCGGATGGCCCCATAGACGGCGGCCTCCTGGCGGCGGTCGATGAGCCGGTCGGTGCCCTCGCCGGGAATGCGCATGATGTATTGTTTGCCCCGGCAGGTGAACAGGAAGGACCGGTTGGTCATGCCCTTTTTCAGCACGGTGATGTGGGTAATATCCCTGGGACTTGCGTCAAACACCCGGCAGATGGTGCCGATGGCGTCGTTTTGCAGCTGGTCGGAGTTGCCGACCAGCTCCCGGAGCTGCTCGTAGGTGTTGATCTCCACCACCTGTCCCTCCGGGACCACCCGGGCGGCGGGGAGCATTTTCCCCTCGGCATACAGGGCTTCCTCCCAGAAGGCCCCGTCCATGCGGCTGTCGAGGCAGAGGGCGTGGACTTTTTCGGAAACCTTCCTGCCGTCGTCGGCGGTCAGGTAGCAAATGCCGATCATCCGGTTGCCGTTCTCGCTGACCGGAATGAGGGCCTGCTTCCGGTTCACCCGGACGGTGCTGTCCGGCGCAGGGGCCTCCGAGACCATGTACCAGGAGTAAAATTCATGGGTCCGGAAGGGATTTTCGGTGCAGTACAGGTCACAGGGGACCACATAGCAGTCGGAAAGGGCGCTGCGGACCCGGTCCACCGAGTGAAGATTGTTTTTTCGGGCATAGTCCGGGTTGACCACCAGCTCCACACCGAATTCGTCGATCAGATATTCATATTGCTCCTTCAGAAAGCCCACGACCACCCGGATGTCCCGGATGAGCGCCTGATGGAGTTGGCGGATGAGGCGGTCAATGAGCCGTTCCCCGTGGACCTGCAAAAGGCCCTTGGGGGTCTCGGTGTTGATGGGTACCATCCGCATCCCGAAGCCCGCCGCCAGGATCACCGCCCGCTGAGGACGGTTTTCCGCAAGCAGCGCCTGACCGTTTTGGGTCAGGGTGCCGTCGGCACGGACATACCCCGTTTCCGTCAGGGACCGGAGGCACCGGTTCACCACCCCCAGGGAGTAGCCGCTCTCCTCCGCCAGCTCCCGCTGGCCGGAGAAGGTCCCACCGGCAAGGATGTTCAAAATATCCTGCTCTTGCCTGTTCATGTACAGACCTCCATTTTATTTCGTGAACACAAAACCAAAAAGCATCTCCCCACCGGGGAGAACGATTTTCCCTTATTCTACACCGCCGCATGGAAAAAATCAAGGGGGAAAGGCAAGATAATCAGGAAAGAGATTGTCGTCCCCTGGCCCAGCCGTGTAGGGGCGCAAGAATCTAACGGCGGGGCGTAAGGCTCCCCCTGTGCAGGGGAGCCTTTGCGGTGCCTCGTCGTCACGCCTTTTTTTCCAGTTTTTCCCGGCTCTGGACTTTCTGGAACACGATGGCAGTCCTTGCGGGCAGGTAGATCTGGAAGCCCAAACGGCCGTCGGCCTGTTTTTTGGCGGTATAGGTCTTATGAGCCACCCGGCCGAAGCCTCCGTACACGCCGTCGTCGCTGGTCAGCAGCACCCGGTAGCTGCCCGGCTCGCTGACCGGCAGAAAATAGCCCTGGTAGGACCGGACCGGGTCAAAATTGAAGGCAAACACCCCGCCGCCCCGGCTGTACATCAGCACCTTGTCCCCCTGATGGGTCCAGAGGCTCCGGGTTTTGCCGGTGAACAGGCGCAGTTTCCGGCCAATCAGCACCATGCCCTTTTCAAATTCGTTCAGGTACTCATACTTGAGATTGGGATCGTCTACCAGATTCCACTGGCGGCGGCAATAGTGATAACTCCAGCCGTTGCCCTCCCGGGGAAAATCAATCCACTCCGGGTGGCCAAACTCGTTGCCCATGAAGGTCAGGTAGCCCTCACCGCCCAGGCTCATGGTCAGCAGCCGGATGAGCTTGTGCAGGGCGATGCCCCGGTCGATGACCGGATCCTGGATGACCTTTGCCATGCCCGTGTACATATTTTTGTCGCAGAGCCGGAACATAATGGTTTTGTCGCCCACCAGGGCCTGGTCGTGGGACTCGCAGTAGCCGATGACCGGCTCTCCGGGGCGGCGGTTGGTCAACTCATAGAAAATGCCCCACATATCCCAGTCTTCGTCTTTTCGCTCCTTGAGAATTTTGATCCACATATCCGGCTCCCCCATGGCCAGCCGGAAGGAAAATCCGATGCCCCCCTGGGATACCGGCAGGGCCAGCCCCGGCATGGCGGAGGTGTCCTCGGCAATGGTGATGGCGCTGGGGTTCAGTTCTTTGACGAGGCTGTTGGCCAACTGCAGATAGGTCACGGCCTGGGTGTCGGTGTTCATGGAAAAATACTGCTTGTAGTCTCCGAAGGCGGTGCCGAGCCCATGGTCATGGTAGAGCATGGAGGTGACGCCGTCGAAACGGAAGCCGTCAAAATGATATTCCTCCATCCAGAATTTCAGGTTGGACAGGAGAAAATGCAGTACCTGATCCTTGCCGTAGTCGAAGCAGCGGGTGTCCCAGGCGGGGTGATAGCCCTCCGGGCCGGCGTGGAAATACTGATAGGGGGTGCCGTCAAATTCGCTGAGGCCCTCCCGGGTATTTTTGGAGGCGTGGGAATGGACCACGTCCAGCAGCACGGCGATCCCCAGGGCGTGGGCGGCGTTGATGAGGGATTTCAGGTCCTCCGGGGTGCCGAAGCGGGAACTGGCGGCAAAGAAATTCGTCACCTGATAGCCGAAGGAGGCGTAATAGGGATGCTCCTGGATGGCCATGATCTGCAATGCGCTGTATCCAAGAGCGGCCACCCGGGGCAGGACGTTTTCCTGAAATTCCCGGTAAGTTCCCACTTTTCCCGCCTGCTGGGCCATGCCGATGTGACATTCATAGACGAAAACCGTCTTTTTCGGCCGGAAGGCCTCGTCCGTCCAGGGGAAGGGGTCCTCTATATGATGGACCACGGCGTTCCAGCTGTGGTCTTTTTCGTCCTGGACCACATAGGTGGCGTATGCGGGGATGCGATCCAGTTCCTTCCCGTCGTGGACCACGATGGCGCAGTAGCGCTGGCCGTTTTGGAGGGTGTGGATGCCGGGAATGAAAATTTCAAAGACGCCGTTGTCCTTTTTTTCCAGCTTATATTGATGCCGGTCCCAGCCGTTGAAGTCGCCGGTCAGGTACATTGCCTCCGCCGCCGGGGCCCATTCCCGATAGACCCAGCCCCCCACGGCCCGGTGAAGGCCGAAATAGTGGTGGCCGTTGGCAAAATCGGAGAGGGTAGCGTTTTTGGAGGTGAGCCGCTTCCGGGCGGACTTGAAGTTGGCAATGCGCAGGGCAATGTCGCCTGCGTAGGGGGCCAGATAGGGATCCAGAGAAAGAATTTTCGGTGTCATGGCAAAAGCCGTCCTTTCTAAGTGGATTGAATTGCTATGGAGAAAAATTTTTCGTGGGATGCAGTCATGGCGTGGCGCTTATCTTCCCCTCCAGGGGAAGACTTTGGACGGTGCAAACCGTCAGCCCCTACCGCCCCTCATCCGTCATGGCTGACGCCATGCCACCTTCCCCCAGGGGAAGGCTTTTTCGCCTCGCCGGGGGTGCGGCCAACAAGAAATTTTTGCAAAACGCCCCCGGAAGGGAGCGGCCTTTCCGGGGGCAGAGGGGTTATTTTTGCTTTCTGCGCGCGCCGGTCCGGTCAAAGAGCACCATCATGGTGATGTCCACGCCCAGGGAGGCGGCCACGGTCAGGCCCAGCTCCCACAAAACACATCGCAATGCGGAAAATGCCACATTTTCGGCGTCCATGGCGCCGAATCTGCCGCTGACGATCAGCATAATGACCAGCAGCACGATTCCCAGAGCCCCCCAGACCATGCCGGAGAGCTTCTGCATGAACTGCCATGCTTCCATGCTGCTCATGCCCCAGAAGAACCGGTAGCCAATGGAATGATTGGCCTCCTTCGGGGCCAGGAAGAAGTACACCGCACCCAGCGCCGCCAGCAAAATGGGTCCTGCCAGCACGCAGATGCGCAGAATAATCACGGCATCGGTCATCAGCTTGGCGATGTTGGGCAAGATCTTCGACGGGTCGAAGTTTTGAAGAAAATCCATAACTTTTTGAATCAGTTCCTGCATGATTGGCTCCTTTCTGTGGGAGAGGTGGAAGTTTTTAGGATTTTTTGGAATTAAAAAAGCGTTCCCGCTGGGATATGTTGAAAATCGGCGCAGGACGTCGGTCCCTCTGAGAAAAGCCTTCCCTTGGGGGAAGGTGGCCCCGAAGGGGCCGGATGAGGGGCGGGACGCAGTAACGGCGAGGCGTTGGCTCCCCTGTCACAGGAGGGTCAGCGTCGATTTCTACTGCCCAGGTATCATAGGTTAGCGGGCGAGGCATGCCTCGCCCCTACACTGTGAATAACCAACTGCCTACCGCCCCTCATCCGGCCGGAATAGTGATTCCGGCCACCTTCCTATGCGGGGAAGGCTTTTCTCAGAAGGTCGGGGGCTCCCGCCTTATTTCATATTCTCGATCTCTTTAATGAACCCGCTGACATCCTGGAAGCGGCGGTAGACGCTGGCGAAGCGGATATAGGCTACCTCATCGATGGGCTTCAGCCGGGCCATGACCATTTCGCCCAGCTTCTCCGTGCTGACCTCCCGGATCAGGGAATTCTGCAGCGTCTGCTCGATTTCCGTGGTGATGGCGTCCAGGGATTCCAGAGCTACCTGCCGCTTGTCGAAGGCGTGGACCATGGAGTTCAGAATCTTGTTCCGGTCAAAGGGCTGGCGGCTGCCGTTGCGCTTCACCACCAGAATGGGGGGATTTTCGATGATCTCGTAAGTGGAAAAGCGCCGCTGGCACTTGAGACATTCCCGGCGGCGGCGGATGCTCAGCCCGTCGTCAGACCGGCGGGAGTCCACCACTTTGCTTTCCAGATCACCGCAAAAAGGACATTTCATGGCAAATTCTCCTCCCGGCGGCGGAATGTTCCTGCACCGCCACCGATACAAGATAATTATACCAGAAAGGCGTAAAATTGTCCACCCCTTTTTAGTAAAATCGGATAGCACTTGCAACCGGGCCGAAAATCGGTTACAATAGGCATATTTCCCGTCAAGGAGGGCCTTTTTATGAAGGAACACAAGCTGTATTTTCTCTGGGCGCTGCTTTACGCACTGACCGCCGGTCTGGGCTTCCTCCCGAACCCGCCGGAGTGGGCGAAAGCGCTGCTGATCTTATTGACCATCGGATTTTTCGTCCCCGGGGGGCTCCTTTTATGGAACGGCCGGAAGGACGCCCATACGGTCCACACGGTGCTGGGGCTGAGCATCGCTTCCCTGAGCGCCAGTTTGGTTTTTCTGGTGGCTAATCTGGCCTCCACCCGGGCCGGGAACGCCGTGGGCGTGGCGCTGCACGTTTTACTGGGGATTTTTTCCGCCCCCATGTTCTGCGGACAGTATTGGGTGCTGGGACTGTTCGGCTGGGCCTGCCTGTTCTGCGCCGCCCTGGAGGCAAAACGGAAGCTGAAAAAGTAGTTTTCCATTGCATTTTTTGCAGAACCCTGCTATAATGTGTCCATCTCCGGCGGAATGCCGGAAGAAAAGAAAGGAACGAAAAAACCATGAAGCGCATTTTGCCTTTTGTTTTGATCCTGTGCATGGTGTTTGCGGGCTGCGCCAAGGCCCCCGCCGAGACGGAGCCTTCCACCTCCGCTCCCACGGTGGCCCCCACTTCCGCCCCCACCACGGCCCCGACGACCGCCCCCACCACGGCCCCCACTACGGCGCCTACCCAGCCTCCGGTGGTCTACACCAACCCCCTGACCGGTGAGGAGATCGACAAGCCCTACTCCGCCCGCCCCGTGGCCGTGACCATCAACAACATCGACCCGGCACTGCCCCACTTCGGCGTGAACGATGCAGACCTGTACTTTGAAATGCTCTGCAACGACTACGCCACCCGTGGCCTGGCCGTTTATGCCGACCCTGCCGACATGGGCAGCGTGGGCTCCGTCCGCAGCGCCCGGTATAACCATGTGGACATCTGCCTGGCCTACAATGCCGTGCTGTGCCACGCCCACGCCAGCGACAGCGTCATGAGTTCCGTGTACAATAATATTGAGAATCTGGACGCTTTTGATGCGGACTGCTTCTACCGGGACCAGGGCCGTCTGGACGAGGGTTATGCCTGGGAGCATTGCCTGTTCACCACCAGCGGCGAGGATGTGCTGAAGGCCGCCAAGAAGGCCGGCTATGACATGACCCAGAAGGCCGGCACCTCCTACGGTCTGCACTTTGCCAAGGACGGCACTCCCGTGGGCGGCGAGAAGGCCGAGACCGTGTCCTTTGACTTCTGGGGCAAGATGACCTACATGATCTATGACAAGGAAACCGGCAAGTACGGCTACCGGGAGTACAGCATGGACCTGTACGACGGCGTGACCGGCGAGCGGGAGGCCTTCACCAACGTGTTCGTCATCCGCACGGACGTGTATAACGAGGGCGTGTACCATGTGGCAGACCTGTTGGGCAGCGGCGACGGCTATTATGCCTGCGGCGGCAAGATCATCCCCATGAAGTGGCACCATGAAAACGCCACCGACCCCTTCACCTTTACCCTGGAAAACGGCGACGTGCTGGTCCAGGGCGTGGGCAACAGTTATATCGGTGTCGTGCCCATGTCCAGCAATGTGGAGTGGGAATAAGCGGCTGAAAAGTCGGAAAAATTCCGGAAAAGTACAGCAACGCCTCGACGGGAAAATTTCCTGCCGAGGCGTTTGTATATTCGGAGAAGGGACTGCCGGTACTGAGAAATAGCCTTCCCCTGGGGGAAGGTGGCCACCCTTTCGGGTGGCCGGATGAGGGGCGGTAGGCAGTATCGATTTTGCGTGTAGGGGCGAGGCACGCCTCGCCCGCCAGTCTACAATTCCAGAGTAGTTAAAATCGACGCTGCAACTGATGGGACAGAGCAAAGGCTTCCCCTGGAGGGGAAGCTGGCGCAACGTCAGTTGCGACTGATGAGGTCGAAGCTAAAAATTATCACCATGGGATGGTACAAAATTGCTACCTTCGACCTCATCCGGTCCGGCTT
>QWCN01001220.1_pt1 | contig 40892 bp, 30 predicted proteins | sample 1972711 | NCBI WGS metagenome assembly QWCN01 (sample SAMN09866707, study PRJNA288562) | Human gut metagenome isolate term1_stool, whole genome shotgun sequencing... | isolation source: gut | host: Homo sapiens | place: USA: California
CGCATCCCGAAGAAGCTGCGCGTGGCACCGTTTGCCAAAATTGACGATACGCTGCAGGGCGTGCCCGGCGATACCATCACCGTGCCCGCCTACACCTACATCGGCGACGCCTCCGACGTGGCCGAGGGCGGCGAGGTCGCCATTGAGAAGATGACGACCTCCACCCGCAAGGCCACCATCAAAAAGGCCATGAAGGGCATCGGCCTGACCGACGAGGCCGTGCTGTCCGGTTACGGCAACCCGGTGGGCGAGGCCAATACCCAGCTGGCGCAGGCCATTGCCGCCAAGGTCGACAATGACTGCATGGACGCTTTGCAGTCCGCAAGCCTGATCTACGACGGCAGCCAGGCCCAGATCAGCTACAACGCCATCGTCGACGCGGTTGACCTGTTTGAGGAGGAGATGGGCTGCTCCGACAAGGTGCTGTTCATCCACCCGAAGCAGGTCACCCAGCTGCGCAAGAACCCCGACTTCCTGAGCGCTGACAAGTACACGCCCGGCGTCAGCCTGACCGGCGAGATCGGCATGATCGCGGGCTGCCGCCTTGTGCCCAGCAAGAAGGTCCCGCTGGCCGAAGGCGTCTACGCCTGCCCCATCGTCAAGCTGGAGACCGACCCCGAGGTCGACGACGAGATCCCGGCGCTGACCATCTACCGCAAGCGCGAGGTCAACATTGAGACCGAGCGCAAGCCCAAGACCCGCACCACCGAAATCACGGCGGACGAATTTTACGTCGCTGTGCTGTCCAATGAGGCTAAGGTCGTGCTGGCAAAGTTCAAGGCGTAAGGGGGCGTGCGCGTGCCGGATTATACCTTTTACGTAGAGGATTACCTGGGCGAGGACATCCCGGAGAAGGAGTTCCCCCGCTTCATCAGACGCGCCGGGGACGAGCTGCGCCGTATGCGGGAGATGTACGCCGTGGCACCGCGCCAGGGGCTGGACCCGGAGCTGGCCGAGAGCATGGCGCTCTGTGCTGTGGCCGACGCAATGTACGAGTTCGCGCAGGAGGACGAAGCCCGGGGCATTGCGAAGGTGAGCGTCGGCAGCGTGAGCGAGACCTACACCGCGCCGCCCGAGCTGTGCTCCCGCACGCTGGCAGACCGAGCGGCGCATTTCCGCCACGAGGCGGGCTACTATCTGCGGATCGGGCGGTGGCTGCCCCATGAATAAGCTGTACCGCGATACCGTGACGCTCTACCACGCCGACGCGGCGGCGCAGACCGTGGTGCGCACCGTACTGCGGGGCGTCTGCTGGCAGCAGGGCCGCCGGGAACTGCCCGACGCAGGCGGCACACGCCGGGGCACGGCGCTGCTGGTGGTCATCCCGGAGACGACGGCCCGGTACGGCGCGGACTATACGCTGGCACCGGGGGACAGGCTGTTCCCCGGCGAGGGCCCGGCGCTGACCTGGGCCGACTGGCCGGGCTTTGTGCCCGCGGCGGTGGAGGGTGCGGCGCTGGTGCAGTACGTGCTGCCGATGCGGCTGCGAGGTAAACCGCACCATGTCGAGGCCGGTGCCTGGTGGAACGGAAGCGGAACGGGCGTGAGGAGCCTGACGAGGTGAGAATTTTTTTGGCTTCTCCCCCGGGGGAGAAGCTGCCGCCCGCAGGCGGCTGATGAGGGGCGAGCTTGCGTGGCCGAACGATGAAAGGGAGGGCCGCGCGAAGTCTGCCCTCATCCGGCGCTGCGGCGCCACCTTCAGTCTACGCGCTAAAAGCCGCCTTCGGCGGTTGCGCTCCGACACGCGCTTGCGAGCGCAGCCCCTCGGGGAAGGCTTTAGAGAGGGAGGCAAACCATGCTTACAAAAATGACGGCCTTTCTGGCCCGGGCCCCTGCCCTGCAGGGGCTTTCTTTGACGGTGGGGGACGTTGGCCCCGCGCCGTACACGGCGGGGCTGTGGTGCCGGGGCATCACGGTGCTGGACCGGCGGGAAAACCTGCTGGGCCGCGTGACACAGCGCTGCCGGGCGGAGTTCACGCTGCGGCTATGCCTGCCGCGCACCGATGCCGATAACGCCGCGCGGCTGCTGGATTTGCAGACCTGGGCGGCAGCGGAGAGCGCCGCAGGCCGTGGGCCGGTGCTGGGCAACGCGGGGCGCGAGGTCCTGCGCGCCGAGCAGGGCCGTATGGAGCGCGCCGACGCGGGCGGCACGGCGGTCTACACCGTGCGTTTACAAGCGGAATACACACAAGTTTATACGGAGGAAACCACATGAAAATTGAACGCAAGTACATGGCCCACTACCTGAACGCCGCCTTTGGCAGCGGCGACGCCAGCTACACCCGCCTGGGCAGCGATCTGGAGGAATACTCCCCCGAGTTGACCGCGAACGTGGAGAAAAAGTCGAATATAGTCGGTGAGACGACGGTTACGATCAACGGCTACCAGAAACAGGGCGAGGTCAGCCCCTACTACGCCGAGCCGGGCGACCCGCTGTTTGAGCGTCTGCAGGCCATCATCGACGGCGATCTGGTGCTGGATGACCTGAAAACCGACATCGTCGAGGTCAAGCTCTGGGACAAGGATACGGCGGGGGCGTACCCCGCAGTGCGCGAGGAATGCTACATCGAGGTCGTCAGCTACGGCGGTGACACCACCGGCTACCAGATCCCGTTCAACGTGCATTACACCGGCGTCAAGACGAAGGGCACGTTTGACCCGGCAACCAAGAAGTTTACGCAGGCGTGACAGGCAAAAGAGCGGCTGCCGGAAGGCTGCCCCTCATCCGGCGCTGCGGCGCTACCTTCCCCCGAGGGGGGAAGGCTTTGAAGAAAGGAGAGTACGATGGAGCTGAACATTGACACCGGCGTGGAGGAATTCCGCGTCAACGGGCGCGGGGTGCTGCGCTTTAACCCGGCAGACCCGAATCTCTACCACCGCTTTTTTGCGGCGGGGGCAGAGCTTGACGGCTACGACGCCGCGCTGACAAAGGCGCTGGCGGCGCTGGACGGCGACGAGCAGCAGCGCGCCGCGGCGGGGCTGGCCCAGCTGAACGAGTACGACGGCAAGATCAAGAAGCTGCTGACCGGCATCTTTGGTGAGGAGAACGACTTTGACGCGATCCTGGGCGGGGTGAACCTGGCGGGCGTCGGGGCCAACGGCAAGCGTGTGGTGCAGAACCTTTTGGAGGCGCTGACGCCGATCCTGCGCGAGGGTGCCGAGCGCCGCCTGACCGCTGCCGCCGATGCCGCCGCAGCCCGGGCCGATGCAGCCCGCGCCGAGCGGGGCGCAGTATGACCGGGGCGTGGGGACTGCCGATGCAGGCGGAGCTGGGCGGCGTGCGGTATGCCATCCGCAGCGATTACCGCGACGTGCTGGAGCTGCTGCGCTGGCTGAACGGCCAGGCAGACCCGGCGCTGGACCAGAGCGAGCGCTGGTACGTGGCCATGCGGCTGTTCTACCCGGAGTTTGCCGCGCTGCCGCAGCCGCTTTGGCCCGAGGCCACGCAGTTTTTGACCGAGTTTTTGGCGGCGGGCCGCCGCGAGCAGCCCCGCCCCGGCCCCGCGCTGATGGACTGGCAGCAGGACGCACCGCTGATCGCCGCGGGCATCAGCAAGGCCGCGGGGCAGGATGTGCGCACGCTGCCCTACCTGCACTGGTGGAGCTTTCTGGCGTGGTTCGATGCCATCGGCGAGGGGAGCTTTGCGACGGTGGTGGCCATCCGCGATAAGCTGCGCCGCGGCAAGCGGCTGGAAAACTGGGAGCTGGACTATTACCGCACCCACCGCGCCGTGGTGGAGCTGCGGGGCGTGGAGAGCGCCGAGGAACAGGCGGAGAAAAGGCGGCTGCTGGAATTGCTGGGGGGATGAGAAATGCAGGAGATAACCTTTGACGAGCTGTCAACGCTGAAGCAGCCCTCGGCGTCCCTGCGCACGGCGCTGGATAAAATTTCTGCGGCGCTGAGGAGCGTGGGCGACGCCGGGCAGCAGGCGCGCAGCGTTGTGGACGAGCTGCGCGTGTCGCTGCGGGCTGCGGCGGCACAGAGCGTGAAATCGGCCCGCAGTCTGGCAAAATTTGACGAGATCAACCGCCTGTCCGCCCCGGCGGAGGACAAAACAGCGGCGCTGGAAAAGCAGCAAAAGGCCGCCGAGGCCGCGGCGAAGGCCGAGAAGGCCGCAAGATCCACCACCGGCACCGCGGCACGCCGCAGCGGTACAGCGGGCAGCGACCTGAGCGGCCTGACGGCAGTCTGGCAGAGCGTGCTGGAGAGCCTGCGCAGCGCGTGGGCGGATTTCTGGGCGTACCTGCAGGAATTTTTTGCGCCGTTCGCCGCGGCGTGGCAGACGGTTTGGCAGGGGCTTTCCGCGGCGGCAGCCGGCGTATGGGAGCAGCTCTGCGCGGCGCTCTCTACGGTGGTCCAGCCCGCGCTGGCACTGCTGGACACGGTCTGGCAGGGGCTTTGGGCGGGCATGGAGCAGGCGTGGGCCGCCTACGGCCAGCCGATTCTGGACGGCCTTGCGCAGGGGTGGCAGAACGTCGTCGGCATCGTTTCGGCGCTGTGGAGCGAGGTGCTGCAGCCTGTGCTGGTGCAGCTGTTTGACCTGCTGGGTGCGCTCTGGACCGCGCACCTGCAGCCGCTCTGGAACGAGCTGACGGCGTGCCTCGGCGCGGTGACAACGCTGCTGCTGACGCTGTGGAACACCGTGCTGGCCCCGTTTGTACAGTGGCTCATCACGGCGCTGGCCCCCGTGGCCGTGCAGGTGTTTGCGGCGCTGGGCGCGGCGGTGACCGGTGCGGCGGGCATCATTGCGGACGGCATCACGATTGCGCTGGCGGTGCTGCGCGGTCTGGCCGACTTTTTGACCGCCGTGCTGCGGGGCGAGTGGGACGCTGCCTGGGCTGCGATGGCCACGACGGTCTCTACTGTGTGGGGGCGCATCGTCTCCATTGTGCAGACGGCGGTCTCCACGGTGCTGGGCGTTGTGCGCAGCATGGTCGCGGCCATTGCGGCGGCCATCAACGGGCTGCTGTCGGCCATCGGACGTGCCAAAAGCATGGCGGGCAGTGTGCTGGGCGGCGCGGGCAAGCTGGTCAGCAGCCAAAGTGCGCTGCCCGGGCTGGGCTACGCGGCGTCTGTGCCGGTCCCGGCGCTGGCGCAGGGGGCGGTCATCCCGCCGAACCGGCAGTTTTTGGCGATGCTCGGTGACCAGACGACCGGCACGAACGTGGAAGCGCCGCTGGCGACCATCAAGCAGGCCATGGCGGAGACACTGGCCGGCTGGCAGGGCAGCGCGGACGGCCAGCCCATCAACATTTACATCGGCGAGGAGCTGCTGGACAGCGTCATCGCCAACAGCCAGAATCGCCGCGCCCTGCGCAGCGGCGGGAGGTGAAGCGTGGAAATTCTGAACATTGACGGCACGGCGCTGCCCGCGCCGAGTGCGTACAAGGTGCAGCTCTCCGATCTGGACAGCAGCGGCACGGGCCGCACCGAGGACGGCGTTCTTGTGCGGGAGCGGGTGCGCGGCGGCGTGGCAAAGATCAGCGCCGGCTGGGCGGCGCTCTCGACGGCGGACTGCGCCAAGGTGCTGAACGCCACAGCCCCGGACAGCATGACCGTGCAGTATTTTTTTGGCGGCGTGCGCACGGCGAAGATGTACGCCGGGGACCGCACCGCCGACCTGAAGGCCGCCCGCGACGGGCAAGCCGTGTGGGAGGTGGCGGTGAATCTGATCGAGTTTTAATGCAGAATTTTGCAGGTGGTAGGGGCCGGACATGTCCGGCCCGCGGCCTTACCGCAACAGGCCGTCTGAGGGACAGCTGCGGGCGGGCATGCCCCGCCCCTACGATGTGAAGGAAACGAGGTGAGTGACAATTTATTCCGTATCGGATGCCTACAAAACCGCGATCCGCGCGCGGACGCGGACCGACCGGGTGACGGGCACGCTGACGCTGACAAACGGAACGGTGCTGAATCTGGACGCGGCAGACCTCATGAGCGGGTCGCTGACGCTGGACAACCAGTGCGTCACGGGGGAGGAGCTGGCCTTTGGCTGCGCCTACCTCGGCCAGGCGGCGCTCAACCTGCGCACCGACCTGAGCCGCCATGCATTTTACGGCGCAAAGCTCGTGCTGCACTACGGCCTGCAGCTGCCCGGCGGGCGGTGGGAGACCGTGCCGCTTGGCGTTTACACGGTGGCCGAGGCCGAGCGGCGCGCGCTGTATGTGAGCATCAAGGCCTATGACAACATTCTGGCCTTGCAGCAAAAATACGATGGTACGACGATGCAGGGCACGGCCTATGCGTTGCTGGGGCAGATCGCGGCGTCCTGCGGGCTGACGCTGGGCCAGACCGAGGCCGAGATCGGCGCGCTGAACCCGAACGCTGCCCTCGTCTGCCAGCTGAGCGGCGCGGACGGCCTGTCTACCTGGCGGGAGTGCGCCGCCGCCGTGGCACAGCTGGTGGGCGGCTTTGCGGCGGCGGACCGCGCGGGGCGGCTGGTGCTGCGCACCTTTGCCGAAAAGCCCTGTGCCGCGCTGACCGCGGCGGCGCGCAGCGAGGCGGCGGTCTCGGATTTTGCCTGCCACTACGCGGCGCTGAGCATCGAGACCGACGATGGCAGCTTTGCCGCGGGCCGCAGCCAGGATACAGGCCTGACGATGCGCATTTCCAACATGACGCTGGCCGAAAAGGGTCTGCCCGCCACACGGCAGCAGATCACCGACAACCTGTTTGCGGCGCTGCAAAGGCTGGACTACGTCCCGGCCACCGTGACGATGCCCGGCGACCCGGCGTTTGAGCCGGGGGACCGCGTGGCGCTGCCGATGGAGAACGGCACTGCGCCCGAGATGCTCGTGACGCATTTCGTCTGGCGCTACCGCGGGCGGCAGACCTTAAAGGGCGTGGGCCGCAACCCTTACTTAGGCGGCACAACGGACGGCGCGACGGAAAAAGCGCTGCGCCGCTTACAGAACAGCGCCGAGAGCAAGCGGATCGTGTATTACAGCTTCACGAACCCGGCGGAGCTGGCGGTGCAGACCGTGGAGACGCCCGCCGTGGCAATTGCCTTCACGGCAGTGGAGGAGACGAGCGCTATGTTCCTGGCGCAGCTGCTGCTGGACGCAGCGCCCGACACCGGCAAGGTACTGACGGTGACCGTGCGGTACTATATAAACGACGTGCCGGTGGGAAATTTTGCGCCGCAGCAGCGGCTGGAGATGGGCGCACACACGCTGGCGCTGTTCTACCCGTTTGCGTCGGTGGAGGCCGGGACGGTCACGCGGCTGTCGGTGCGGCTGGTCTGCGCGGGCGGCACGGTGAAGATCGCGCCCTACGGCATCAAGGCCACCGTGACCGGGCAGGGCATGGCAAGCGAGACGCCGTGGGACGGCACGCTGGAATGTGAGGAGACACTGCTGCCGATTGCAATAAAAGCACGCAGCATCGATGTATAAAACGAAGGGAGCGGATGCAATGACCCTACACGGTCATACGCGCATTGAACTGACCGATGTGCACACCGGCGCGGTGGAGGTGGTGGAGAGCGATAATCTTATCACCAACGCAGTGTCGGATATTTTTAACGGCTACGGCGGCAGCCTGAACAAGGCCATGCTGCTGTGGCGCGGCGACCAGGGGTACACGAATGCCCCGAAGGATCTGGTGACGATGTTTTACGGCGGCCTGCTGCTGTACGACACGCCGCTGGGCAGCGACCCGGCCACAGTGTTTGCCCCGGCGGGCGCGGGCGTTGTGGGCACGGCGATGGCCGGGCAGGTCAACGCGACCAAAAACACGGTGCGCGGCAGCGCCAACCTGACCGAGACGAAGATCGACCCGTGGAGCGGCGTCGTGACCTACGTCTATGAGTTCGCGACGAGCCAGGCCAACGGCGTCATCGGTTCGGTCTGCCTGACCCACCCGATGGGTGCGTACTACTCCGAGATGATCGACGCGCCGGACGCAGCCGCCTGCAACGCGGACCGGCTCGGCTTTGGCGGGGCGCTGGGCGGTGACCAGCTGCTGACGGGCCTTTTGGCCAAAACGACCTACCCCACCGACGAGAAGGGCGTGCTGCTCTACGCCGACCCCGAGGCGGACGAGGCCGTGGCCGGGTATCTGAACGCCGACGAGGGCATGCTGGAGCTGCGGCATCATGCGCTGGGGCTGAAAACGCTGGACCTGTTCCGTCGCGACCCTACCGGCCTGTGGGACAGCCTGCGGAGCACCGACACGTTGGATGTGGCGGACTTTTTGCAGGTGGATTCCTCCGCCGGGGAGGACTACTGCCGCATCTGCTTTGACGCGGAGGCGGATAAAATCTATCTGCTGTCTGCGCCGGAGGTTGACTACATTGACGCAATGGGCGTTGTAAAAATACGTGAGTACGACAGAAAAACGCTGGCGGCAAAGGACTACACTGTGCCGAACAACACCGGCGTTGATCTGCAGTCCTTCATCAGTGAGAACCGCGGCACGCCGCTGAACGGCACGGTCTACGGCGGCAGCCTTTACATGGTCCAGGACCAGGCTGAGCAGATCTATCGCTTTCCGCTGGCTGACCCCACCGATGTGCAGGCCGTGACGATGCACGGCGACGACATGGCGTACCTGTCCGACGCCCACGACGGGCGGCTGTACTGCTACTACCGCACCCGCGCCGTGGTGCTGAACACCGGGAAGAACGAGCTGTTCTCCTGCGAGGCGGCGGGTTACGACAACACGACGTCGGGCTTTTCCACAACAGCGCCGGTGCTGGGCGAGCCGCTGACGCCGCTGCGCCGCTACTACGGCGACAGCCGCATCCGTACCGAGCGTGTGCTGCGGGCAAACTATCTGGCGACGATCAACGACCTGCCGAAGTCGGTGGAAAAGACCGCCGACAAGACGATGAAGGTCATCTACACCCTGCGCAGAGGAGGCTGAAGATGCAGCAGACAGGAATTTTTGCAGGCCGCACCGAGGTGCGCTGCCCCTACGCCCGCTGGGGCTGGACCCGCGGCGGGGGCAAGGTCTGGCACGGCGGGCTTGACCTGGCCGGGCTGGACGACGCGACGATCCGAATGCCCTACTATAAAGGCAAGCGCATCACGGGCCGCGTGACCCGGGCGCGTATCGTCACGGACAGGCGCGACAAGACCTGGGAGTGGGGCTATTATGTCTGTGTTCAGCTGGACCGCGGGCAGACGCCCGACGCCGTGAACTTTTTGTATTTTGCCCACTGTGCGTCACTTCTGGTCAAGGCCGGGCAGCGCGTGGCGAGCGGGGACGCGCTGGCTGTCATGGGCAATACCGGCAATGCGGCGCTGGCCGACCCGCCGTACAGGCACTGCCACCTGGAGGTGCGCGCCGCAGCGGGCGGCGTCGGGCTGGACCCGACGGTGTATGCGGGGTGCGAGAACGCTGTCGGCGTGTACGGCGCGGCGGGACGGATGCAGGTCATCACGGTGGGGCCGGTCACCCAGGGCGATGCGGACGCGGTTTTGGAAGTCTGCCGGGCCCGCGGGCTGGTGGATGCCGGACTGTACAGAAGCGAATGGAGGGATGCTTAATGGAGAAACGAAATCTGTTTGTCAGCGGCAAGGCCGTTGTGGCGGCGGTGTGCGGGGCGTTCACGGCAGCGTTCGGCTGGCTGGGCTGGCTTGTTGTGGCGTGGGCTGCCTGCATGGCGCTGGACTGGGTCAGCGGCAGCGCCGCCGCGGCCAGCAGGGGCGCGTGGTCGAGCGCCGCCGCCCGGGCCGGCATCTGGCACAAGGCCGGGATGGTGGTCGTTGTTCTGGTGTGCGCCCTGACCGACGCCGTGCTGGCGGTGGCCGTTGCCAACCTGCCCGGGCTGGGCCTTGAGGTGAACGGCGTGGTGCTGCCGGTGGTGCTGGTGTGGTATATTTTTACCGAGCTCGGTTCCATTGCCGAGAACGCCGCCGCCATGGGCGCACCCGTGCCCGGGTGGCTGGTAAGGATTTTGGCGCAGGGGAAGGAGGGGGCGAAAAAGTGAGGGGTGCAGCGGGGTGAGGTCACCCCGCCCTACGTACAGCTTTCAAGTGGGATCGTAGGGCGGCCAGCCCTCTGGCCGCCGCGGAGGGGTCAAGACCCCTCCCTACAAAGCAAACCGTAAAAGGGGCGGCAGCGCGAGCCTGCGGGCCGGGCATGCCCGGCCCCTACAGGGCGGTAAAAAAGAAGGGTATCTGTCGCATGAACGGCAGATACCCCTTTTTTATTTTGCTTACAGGTAATTTTTCAGGTCGCTCTTGTTCGTGGCGCAGCGCTCGGCGGCCTCGCGGGTGATGCGGCCTGTGCTGACAAGGCGGGCCAGGTCGGCGTTCAGGCTGTGCATACCAAGGGCCGCGCCGGATTGCAGGATGCTCGGGATCTGGTAGCACTTGCCCTCGCGGATCAGGTTTGCGACGGCGTCGGTGCCCACCAGAATCTCCGTGGCGGCGCAGCGGCCCTTGCCGACGGCCAGCGGCAGCAGCTGTTGGGTGATAACGCCGCGCAGCACGGAGGCCAGCTGGCCGCGGATCTGGTTCTGCGCACCGGCAGGGCAGACGTCGATGATGCGGTCGATCGTCTGCGCCGCGCCGATGGTGTGCAGCGTGCTCATGACAAGGTGTCCGGTCTCGGCAGCCGTGACGGCAGCGGAAATCGTCTCATAGTCGCGCATCTCGCCGACGAGGATGACGTCGGGGTCCTCACGCAGGGCGCTGCGCAGCGCCGAAGCAAAGCTGCGCACATCGGCGCCGACCTCGCGCTGGTGGATCAGCGAGCAGCGGCCCTGATAGACGTACTCGATGGGGTCCTCAATCGTGATGATGTGGTCGCTGCGCGTCTTATTGATGTGGTCGATCATGGCGGCCAGCGTGGTGGATTTGCCGCTGCCCGTGGGGCCGGTGACCAGGATCAGGCCGCGCGGCTCGTCGGCCAGCTTTGTCAGAACGGGCGGCATGGCCAGCTCCTCCAAGGTCGGGATGGAGTCGTTCAGCAGGCGCAGTGTGGCCGCGGCCCTGCCCTGCTGGTAAAAGACGTTCACACGGCTGCGGGTACCGTCGGGCGCGACAAGCGCAAAGTCTGCGTCGATGCGCTCCGATGTGATGGCCTCGCGGTGGGCCTCGTCCATCAGGCTCAAAATCAGCGAGCGCGTCTCTGCCGCCGAAAGCTGGACCGGTGCCTCCGCCAGATGCCCGTCGATGCGGAACATCAGCGGCAGCCCCTCGGAGATATGAATATCGCTGGCCTTGCTGTTCCGCGCCAGCGCGGTGAGTTCATGGATCTGCATGGCAGTTACTCCTCCCGTCACTCCTCATAGAACGTGATCTTCAGCAGCTCCTCGGGGGTGGTTTCGCCCTCGCGGACGAGCTGCAGGGCGGCCTCGCGCAGGCTCGTCATGCCCTGGTTGCGGCGGGCGGCCTCGGTCAGCTGCGCCTGCGTTGCCCCGGCAGAAATCAGTTCGCGCAGCTCACGGTTGATGATGACCAGCTCGTGGATGGCGATACGCCCGCGGTAGCCCGTGCCGTTGCACTGGGTACAGCCCGTGCCGCGGCGCACAAACGGGATGTCGGGCCCTAAATAGGTGCGCTCCTCCGCCGTGACCGGCATCTGCTTGGCGCAGTGCGGGCAGACGCGGCGCATCAGACGCTGAGCCACGAGGCCCGCGACGGAGTTTGCGACCATGTACCGCTCGACACCCATATCCTCTAAACGGACAATGGACGACAGTGCGTCGTTTGTGTGCAGCGTTGAGAAAACCATGTGGCCCGTGATGGCCGCACGCACCGAGATGGACGCTGTCTCGGCGTCGCGCGTCTCGCCGACCATGATGACGTCGGGGTCCTGGCGCAGCAGGGCGCGCAGACCGCTCTCAAACGTCAGGCCGGCAATGTTGTTGACCTGCGTCTGGTTGATGCGGGCCAGGTTGCGCTCCACGGGGTCCTCGATCGTCGAGACGTTGACCTGCCGCTCGGCAATCGTCTGCAGGACCATGTACAGCGTCGTCGTTTTGCCGGAGCCTGTCGGTCCGGTCAGGTAGACGATGCCGTTCGGGCGGTTCAGCAGCGGCAGAAAGCGCTTGTAGGTCTCGTCGTTCATGCCGAAATGGCTGGCATTTTTGATGTAAGTGTTGCTGGACAGAATACGCAGAACGGCCTTCTCGCCAAAGACCGTCGGCAGGATCGAAACACGGACGTTGACGTCGGGGCCGGTCTCGAGGCGTGCGCGGAAGTGGCCGTCCTGCGGGATGCGGTGCTCGGCAATGTCAAGGTTCGACATGATTTTGATACGCGCGATCAGCGGCTGGTGCAAAGCACGCTGCAGCGTCACATAGTCAATAATGACGCCGTCGATGCGCATACGGACCTTCGTCTCGCCCTCAAACGGCTCGATGTGAATATCCGACGCCGTCGTCGTGACGGCACGCTGCACAAGGCTGTTCAGCAGACGGATAATGGGCGCGTCGAGGTCGCCGCCCTCGGCAGTCATGTCAATGGCCAGATCCTCGGTCTGGGCGGCGGCCATGTCGCTGTCGTTGGCGGTGCGGGCCGCCTTGCGGGCGCTGACCTCGGCGTAATAGTAGCGGATGGCGCGGCGCAGCGGCTCCAGCTCGGCCAGCACGATCTCCGGTTCGAGACCGGTCAGCTGGCGGATGTCCTCAAGGGCGTAGTAGTTCAGCGGGTCGTTGGCGGCAATCGTCAGCGCGCGCGGACTCTGCGCAATCGGCAGCATATCGTACTTCTGCGCAAGCTCCTGCGGGACCTTTTCAACGGCGGTCACATCGACGTTGGTATGCTCGATGTCGATCATTGTAAGCTGGAGGCGCTGGGCCAGTGCCTCCAGGACCTGACGCTCATTGACGTAGCCAAGCTCCTGCAAAGCTTGGCCGACGCGCAGGTCGCGGTGCTCTTTCTGGTAGGCAAGGGCGGTGTTCAGCTGGTCGGGCGTGATATAGCCGAACTCGATCAGAACGTCGCCGAGGCGGATGTTTTTCACGGCTGTACGCCTCCTTTGTCACAGAGGATCACGTTCAGGGATACATTGAACGCCGTGGCCGTCACGGCGCTGCCGTCGGTGTCGGCGAAGCTGCGGGTATCGATGGAGAAGGATACAAGCTGTACGGACGGGTAGTTCGCGGCCATGTCGTCCAGCATCGAAAGAAAATCACTGTCCTCGCCCGTGCAGCAGAAGCTGATCGCCACGCTGCGGTAATAGCCCGGCTGGTCATAGTCCGGGATGAGGTCGGAGGCTAAGATCTGCTGCAAAATGGCGTTGCCCTGGGCCGTCGTGTCGGCGGTGTCAGCGGTGATGCTGTCGTCGTCACTGTTGTCGTCACCGGCAAAGACGGACGCGGCTGCGCTGGGGGCAGCGCTCTGTCCGGCGTTCTCACTGGCGGTATAATAGGTAAGGCTCTGGGTCACGGGCTCGCCGATGGTCAGCGAGTCGGGCTGTAAATTGTGGTTCAGCTCCAGGCTTGTCACCAGCGTGTCCAGCTCGTCACTGCTCAGCAGGCTGTAGTAGCTGGCGTTGGCGGTCTGCAGTTCGCCCCAGTTGCTGCTTTTCTCGGCGGCGTAGGTGCCGGCCAGCATGATCGCATCCTGCATGGAGGTCTGGGCGTCCTGCGCCTCGCGCAGATCGGCGTCGGCCTGCTGGTGGTTCTCAATGCCCGGAATCAGCAGGAACCGGACAAAAAGCACAACGAACGCCAGCATCAGAACGACGTACAGCAGAATTTTATCGCGCTTTGTCATTGGTGCAATTTCCATAGCGCCCTCCTTTACTGCTGCGGCGCTGCCAGCACACAGCGCAGATCGATGGAATAGCCGTCGTCATCGGCCTTGTAGCCGGTGTAGCTGACGGTGGAAAACACCCCGCAGTTCTGCAGGGAACGGATGTAGGCCGGAATGTCGATGACCTGGGAGGAGTTCGCGTTAAAGAGCAGCTCGCCCGTCGATGCGTTGTAGTCGGTGAACTGGATCGTGATGCCGGACCCGCCGGCAGCCTCGACCCGGTGCAGCAGACTGCTGGTCACGTCGGGGTAGCTGTTCAGCAGCGCGGTCATCCCGTCGGAATAGTCGGTCAGTGAGCGGAACTGCGCCGCAGACTCAGAATCCTGCGTTGCGGCGCGGTATGGCTCGGTATTGTCGCTGCACCAGTTCAGGATGTCCTCCCGCTGGCTTTTCAGCATCGAGGTGTGCAGCGTCAGCACACCCCAGCCCAGCATGGAGACAGCCACGACAGCAAGGCCGGGCACCAGCGTCCGCAGGCCCTGGCTGCGGGACTCCGACTTGGCCGCACCGGCGGCCTTCTGCCAGCGCAGATAAAAGTTGTTCTGTTTCATAGCCATAATGATAAGCCCCCGGGGCAAGTATTTGCAGGTAAAAATCAGCGTGCGATCAGGTTGCCCGCCGCGTAAAGCACATCGGCCAGCGCGGTGCCGGACGGCAGCTTGACGGTGGGCGAATCCGGGAAGCGGGCCACCTGCAGGCCCAGCGCCTCACAGCCCGGGCGGCAGACCGCAAGGTCGTCCGCCGTGGAGCCGGCAAAGCAGACCGTCTCAATGCGGTGCTCGCTCTTGCTGGTCGTGTGGAACTGGATCAGGCCCGAGAGCTTCTGCGCGATCTCGGTGCCGGACTCCGCCGAGCCGCGCGGGTTGAACAGGCGGCTGCGGGTCGAGTAGGTGTACTGCCCCTGCACAAACAGGCAGGCAGAGATCGTGTCATCGTCAAATTGCAGCAGCACGAAGGTTTTCTGCTGCAAATCGGGGATCGTGCGCACGGCCTTGATCGGCGCGGCCAGCCCTAAGTCGATGCTGTACAGCTTGAAGCCGACGGCCTTGGCCAGCGCGTCGTACCCGGCAATGACGCGCTGCTCCACGCGGGTGGCCAGGACGGTATCCACGCGGGTCTTGGCATCGCGGGAGAGCAGCATGTAGTCATCCAGCGGAGCCTTGACCTCGGCGCCGCCGCTGGCAAGCTCATGGGAGAGCACGGCCATCCGCTTTTTCTCGCTCATGGCGGGCAGCGTCAGGATGCGGTGCATGAACTGGCTGCCGCCTGCAATCAGCGCCACGCGATTCATCGGCAGCTTGTTGGCGGTGAAAAACTCTTTGAGCGCGGCGGTCAGGTCCGCCTCGTTTGTGATGACGCCGTTGATCAGGCAGCCCTCGGGCAGCTCGGTCTGGGCGGCGGCGACAACGCGCGCCCCGCTGCCCGTGGGCGTGCCGACGGCGGCATACACCGTGCGGCTGCACAGATATAAAGAGGTAAGAAGTGCCATGGTGGGCCTCCCGGAATAGAATTTAAATCGCGCCGCTCGACGCGCCGATGGTGCCGTAGGACTGGTAGATGGGCACGATGACCGCGGCTACGACGCCGCCGACCACGAGACCCATAACAACGATCATAACGGGCTCCAGCAGCGTGACAAGGCGCTTGGTCGCCATCTCGGCCTCATAGTCGAGCGTCTCGCTGATGGTCGCCAGCAGGCTGTCCAGCTTGCCGGTCTCCTCGCCGACAGCGACGGAGGAGGAGAGCTTCACTTCAAAACCGTCGATGCCCGCAATCGCCTCCGACAGGCTGTGGCCTGCGCGGATGCTGTCCAGTGCGTCACCGAACTGGCTCTCGATCCAGCGGTTGCCGATGGCGTCGCGTGCCGCGGCCAGTGTCGTGATGATGGGCACGCCGCTGCCGTACAGGTTGGACAGCGTGCTGGCAAAGCGCGCCGTGCAGATCTTGCGGTTCAGCACGCCGACCACCGGCGCGTGCAGGATGAAGCGGTCCCACTGGCGGCGGACCTTCGGCTGTGCCAGCAGGAGCTTGCCGCCAAAGACGATGAGCGCCGCCACGACGAGCAGCACCGGCCAGTTGGCACCGACAAAGTCGCTGACGTCAAACAGCAGCTGGGTCAGGAACGGCAGGGTCTCCATCTGGTCAAACATCGGTTTGAACTGCGGTAGAACAAAGGTCATCAAAATCGCAATAACGCCGACGATCAGCACGGACAGGATAATGGGGTACATCATGCTGTTGCCGACCTGCTGGTTCATCTTGTGCTCGCGCTCATAGTAGGTCGCCATGCGGGCGCAGGCGTGGTCGATGCTGCCGGTGCCCTCAGCGCTGCGGATCATGGCCAGCAGCAGGGTGGGGAACGCGGGTGCGCAGGACTCCATCGCATCGGACAGCGGCACGCCCTTGCGCAGCTCGCTCAGGATGGCCTCGTACAGGGCCTTCTGGCGGGCGTCGATGGTGCGCTCGTCCGCCATGATGCGGAACGCACGCACCAGCGGTACACCGGCGGTCAGCAGGGTGCCCAGGTTGCGGCAGAAATCCGCCAGCACGGCAGTTTTCAGCGGGCGGAACGTCGCGAGGGCCTTCTGGGCCTCCTGCGCGTCGGTCATGTACAGGCCGTCATTGCGCAGCTTGGCGTAGAGCGCCTCCTCGCTGGGGGCCTCAAGCAGTCCGCGGACGGTCTTGCCCTTCTCATTGGTGGCAGTATAACGAAAACGTGGCATGAGGGAGATTCCTCCGAAAGAAATAGATGAAAGGCTGATTCCCTTGGCCCCCTCTGCGAGGGGGCTCCGCCCGCAGGCGGTGGGGGAGAGAACCTTGCGGCAAACCGAAATATTTCGGTTTGTGGCAAGGTTCTCTCCCTCCGGCCCTGCGGGGCCGTCGCTCCCCCTCTGGCGCAAGCGCCACCTCCCCCGTACCGGGGGAGCCTGTCTCGCAGAGGGAGGCAAGGAGTATCACAAAAACGCGCAGTACCATTCCAAAACGGGCCCGCCAAACAGCATCGCGATCACGATGCCCGCACACAGAAACGGGCCGAAGGCGAAGTGGTCCTTTTTCCCTGCCTTTTTGGCGGCCAGCAGGTATATGCCGTACACGCCGCCAAAAACAATGCCGAAAAACATCGCCAGCAGCGTATTCTGCCACCCCAGGAACAGCCCGGCGGCTGCCATCAGCTTGATGTCGCCGCCGCCGAACGCGCCGTCGATGACAAGGCAGAGCAGAAACATCGGCACACTGACGCAGAGCGCACCGATGACGTGCGGCAGCCAGTCGGCAGGGGAGAGCAGCACGCTCACCGTGCCGCAGACCGCCAGCGCCAGATTCAGCCGGTCCGGGATGATCTGCGTCTCGGCATCAATGAGTGAAACGCTCAGCAAGATCCCGCAGACCGCCAGCGCCAGCAGCGCGGCCCAGCTCATGCCGAACAGCCCGCCCGGCAGGGCGTAGGCGGCGCCGTACCGCCAAGTGCAGCCCAGCGCCAGCACGCCGCCCAGAAGCTCCACCAGCAGGTACCGCGCCGGAATGTGCGCACCGCAGTGGCGGCACCGCCCGCGCAAGAATAACCAGCTGAACACGGGCACTAAGTCCGGCACACCCAGCGTGTGGCCGCACTGCGGGCATACGCTGCGGCCTTTCAGCGGGTCCATGCCCCGCGGCAGCCGCCACGCGACGACGTTCATAAAGCTGAACAGCGCCGCGCCCAGCAGAAAACGAATGAGTCCCAACAGAAGCTCAAGCAGCAGCATGGCCCACCCCCGCGCCGTATTGCAGCCGGTCCTCCGCGCGGAAAACGCGGTAACCGCCGTCGGCATCATAGATGGCGTACATGCCGTTCTCCTGATACAGGAGCCGCTGCACGGTGTAGCCGTTCGGGTCGATCTGCAAAAGCGTCACTGTGCCGGGCAGTGAGCCCAGCGTGCGGATTTCCTCGGCAATGCCGTCCGCAAAGCCGTCCGCGCTTGTCTGGTCGGCGAACGTCTGCCCGGCGGAGTAGCACTGGGCAGACACGGCACTGGCCGCCAGCCGCGCAGCCTTGACCTGAGCCAGGGCCTCCCGCGCACGGGCCTGATAGCGCAGCTCCGCCGCGCCGGTCACAATAGTATACAGGACAGCGCCCAGCGCCAGCAGTACGGCGAGCTTTTCCGCAAACGCAGCTTTGGCCCAGCGTTCCCCGGTATGGCGCAGCCATGCGCCCAGTCGTGCTGCCAGCATTGTTACACATCCTCTACCATATAATAACACGCTATTTAGTATACCGTGCCGGACCTGTATTTGCAAGGAATTTCACGAAAAAAACTCTGCTTTTTGTTCAAAGCTAACGGAAATTATGGCGAAATCGTGCACAACCTGCCGCTGACCCACTATATTTGGTGTGAATTTGCTGAAATCTTGCAGAATTTGTTGCGAAAACGTCACATTCCGAGTATAATGACAATATATATAATGTGATATTGTGTCTAATTGTAACCTTTCACCGGAGAAACGACGGGAGCATCTATGGTGCAGTACAATAAAAATATAAAAAACAAAAAGAAAGGCTTTACGCTGGTGGAGCTGATGGTCGTTCTGGCTATCACGGCCATTCTGGCGGCGCTGGTCGGCGGCGGGCTGATCGCCTACACGCGGCTGGCCCGGTTTGAAAAGAACGAGGCCAACGCCCGCACGCTGTTCCAGACGGCGCAGATCTCCCTGACCCGGATGGAGACGGCGGGGGAGCTGGATGCGTTCCGCCGGCAGGTCATGGAGGAGGGCAGCACGGGCGACCACTTCCAGAACGACGTCACCGTGACCGACGCGGACGGCAAAACCCTTGTGAGCCGCACCAAGACCGAACTGAACCAGAACGTGGCCGCGCTCTACTATGACCGCACGGGCGCTGCCGCGGGCAACCATAACGCGCTGGTGGAGCGGCTGCTGGGCGATTACATCTACGACGCCTCGCTGCTGAATGCCTCGATCTGCGTCGAGATCGACGTGCAGAGCGGGCAGGTCTACTCGGTCTTTTACGATACCAAATCCGATAAGCTCCGCTTCAATCAGGACGGTGCTACGAATATTTATGACCGCAGCTATGACCACCGCCGCAATGACAGCCTTGTCGGCTACTACTCTGCCGAGGACCGCGTCAACGTTGTGCAGCTGGTGCAGACGAAGCTGAAGGTCAAGAATCCCCGCCTGACGAACGGTGAGACGCTGACCCTGAGCTGGAGCGGCAACTCCAGCCTCGGCGATCTGGACACTTCCTACACGGCCACGGCCTACGCCGCCGGGGACACCGGCGACAATCGGAAACCGCTGTTTACCATCACGATCAAGCGCGACACCGCGGGCGCGGCGGATGATAACAAGCAGGTCATCACCAAGATGCCTGTTGTTATCTACCAATACGACGACGAAGGCCAGCAGACCGGTACCGAGAAGAAGAAACTCTACTTCCCGTTAAGCTACAACAAGGGCAGCTTTGTACTGACGCTGGACGCCATGGCGGACGCGGCGCTGCTGCGCGCGTGTGAGAACAGCGCTGAAGTTGCCGCCACGAGCCTGTACAGCATCACCCGCCTGCTGAACGACCCGAAGGACATCTACATTGCCATGCGCGCCGAGCCGCGGGAAAACTACAGCGACACCTACACAGCCAGCAAAGAGGAAACAACAAACGAGGAAAACACCCTGCTGGCCAAGGGCAGCACGGCGGTCACGGCTGACCTGAAATATTTCCGCCATCTGTACAACCTGCGCTGGTCCGCGGATTGGAAGAATGCCGGCGAGGGCACCTACATGCTGACCCCCCAGGCCAGCAACAGCACCGGCCTGAACTGGACGGGCGGCGGCGTCACGGTCTACTGCGCCGCGGGTGAGCAGTACCCGGCAGCCAAGGTGCCGTCCCTCAATGACCCTGTCGCCTGGCCGACGATCCCGGAGCTGGGTGAAAAAATCGTACTTAGGAGCAAAACAACGGGCCTTGCCAACAACAAGACGACCCGTGTGCCCATCCTCAATCTGCAATTGAGCAGCAAGTCCGTTGCAAAAACCGGCAGGGAAGGGCAGAAAGAGCTGACCGACCACTATGTCGGCCTGATTGGTGAGAACAAGGGCGACATTTCTTACATCACACTGCGCGACCCGGACATTCAGGTCAACGTCAAGACCGAGACCGTCGCCGCCGGTGCGCTGCCGAACGAAAACCAGCTCAAGCTGACTGCAACCAAATTCGTCACGGCGCTGGCGAAGGACGACGAGAACTGGCGCGATGTTCGCGCCGTCGGCGCACTCTGCGGCGTCAACACTGGCACGCTGGAAAACTGCGCCCTGACCCGCGGCACGAACTCCTCGACGAGTGCGCTGGTGGCTGCGGCGCTGGCGTTTGACAACACTACCACCGCAACGCAGCGAACAGCGCAGACGCTGGACGCTGGCAGCAAAAGCTATACCTATTATACAGACGAGCCGCGCGGCATTGGCGGTCTCGTCGGCGTTGCCATACCCGAAACGGATTCCGTCATGCAGAATCTGACCGTTGCGTCGGACGTGACGGTGGCGGGTCTGCTTGTGGACAAGGGCACGCAATCCGTTACAAAGACCACAGCGGCAGACCAGCAGGCCGAGAAGGCCCGCTACGCCGCTGCGGCGGCTGAGCCGGGTGAAAAGAACTCCCTCTGGCGCAGCGTCGGCGTGGGCGGCGTGTTCGGCACGGTGGACGCCGCCCAGATGACAACGAACGGCAATACGAACATCGTCAACAACGGCCTTGTCACCGGCAACGGCTTTACGGGCGGCATCGTCGGCAACCTGTTTACGACAGACACAGGTACCGGTGCCCCGAGCCTGACGGGCCTGAGGAACAACGGCACGGTCAGCGCGGGCGCCAACTATAAGGGCGATACCGCGGGCAATGCGCGCAGCCTGGTGCTGGGGCAGTTCTTCGGCGGCATTGCGGGCTACGGCAGGGGCGTGACCCTGCAAGGGTGCGAAAGCGTGACCCGCAGCGACCTGACCGAGACCCAGCTCAAGGAGCAGGTCAAGGCGGGCTTCGACACAACCGGGACATTGACCGACGCCAGCCCCCTCAAGGGTGATTTCGTCGGCGGCCTTGTCGGCTACGGCAAGGATATTACGCTGGAGGACTGCAAGACCGGCAGGGGCTACGTGCTCGGCAGCCGGTTTGTGGGCGGTCTGGCCGGTGGCTTTACCGGCAGCGGCGTACAACAGAACGATGCGAACAGCAGTGACGTCTTTGGCAACCGCTACGTCGGCGGCATCGTGTCGGTCAACGGCAGCAACAGCATAATCAGCGGCATGACCAATACGGGTCTGGTCGCGGCCTTTGGAAAGAACGCGGCCTACGTCGGCGGCATCGTCGGCGTCAATGATGCCGACTGGGGCGGCAGTCAAGACCCGAAAGCCACAGCCACCGTGCAGAACTGCGCCAACCGTATGTCCGGCGACAACGCCACCGACACCCGCCGCATCAACCTGTTAAAGGAACTGAGCGGCTGCGCCGACTACGTCGGCGGCATCGCGGGCTGCAACGGCAAAAACGGCGTTGTGACGTGGGATGAGAACGGCACCCCGACGCTGGGTGCCATCCTGTACGGCAGCAACTACGTGGGCGGTGTGGCCGGTTATAACGATGAAAATGCGACAATCTCCAACACCTCCGGCCAGAACCTGACCATCAGCGGCCAGATCGTGGCGGCGGGCAAGGCTGTCGGCGGTATGATCGGCCTGAACTGCGCGCCGGAACTGCCCTCCGCCACTGTGAAGGTCAGCCGCGTGGCAGGTCAGCAGCTTGTCGGCGGCGTCATCGGCGCCAACCTGCCGGTGGGCGGCTTCACCGTGGCGGGCGGCGCGTTTAACACAGATGTGGCCTCGGGCCGCGTCGAGGCCGACGCCGTCGCGGGCGGCATCATCGGCTACAACCGTCTGCTGGCGCCCAAGCCCGTGGACGTCACGCTGGAGGCGCTGCTGCCGACGATTGATGAGAGCACCGGCGTGCTGACCGACAGCCCCGCCGTGAAAACGGCGGACTACGAGGTCATCCTTGCCAACTTCCAGAACGAGCTCAACCTGCAGGCCGACATCTACGTCGGCGGCATCGTCGGCGCAAACGACGCCAATACGAAGCTGACGATTCAAAAGGCTGCCAACGGCGCAACGCAGAACGCCCTGTCCGTCGGTGGCCTGAACCCGTCCAACAACGGCGCGTTTAAAGGCGGCGTTTTGTTGAGCGAACTGGCCGGTGACCGCTATGACTTTGACACCGCGCGCGGCGCACTGGCGGGCGGTATCATCGGCTATGCCACACCCAACACAACGCTGAAAAACTGCACAAACTACGGCACAGTGGCTCACAAGTGCGCCGCGGGCGGCTTTGCGGGCTGGAACGAGGGCACGATCACCGGCGGCCGCATGGAGGCGTCCCTCGGCAACCGTGAAACCGGGTATACCTATCTGGGCGGCGTTGCGGGCGTCAACGGCGGTCTTATTCAGTCTGCCTACCCGGCGCAGGGCTGCGCCGTGCGCGGCGACAGCTATGTCGGCGGCATTGCGAGCGTCAACCTGGGCGGTGACGTTGCGGCAAGCAAGGGCCTCATCATCTGCACAGAGAACAACAGCACTGGCACGGTGGAGGCCAACCAGTATGCGGGCGGCGTGGCCGGTGCCAACGTCGGCAATATCTCGCTGTCCGGCCAGCTGCAAAGCAGTGTCACCGCCACCGATTATGCGGGCGGCGTGGCCGGTATCAATACGACGTATAACGCCTATAAGGGCAGCATTTACGGCACTGAAAACGCCAACGGCACGGTCCTGGGCAGCGTCAATGCCGCCAACTACGCGGGCGGCGTGGCCGGTACGAACAGCGCCGAAATCACCCGTGTGGAGAACCACGCCTCGGTGCGCGCCAGCACAAAATATGCGGGCGGTATTGCGGGCGAGAACAACGCGGGCGGCACGATCAGCTATTGCAGCCATGCGTCCGGCAATGCCGCCGCAGTCTACGCCACCAACGGCGAGGCGGGCGGCATCGCGGGCAATAATAATAAAGACGCGCTGATTGAGAATGTGCAGGTCCGCGCCGCCGTCACCGCGGCCAACGGCACGGCGGGCGGCGTCACGGCCACGAACTTCGGCACCATCGGCCAAGACAGCGGGCTGGAAAACAACAGCAGCGTAAGCAACTGCACGATCACCGGTACATCGGAGAGCATCGGCGCTGTTGCGGCGTACAACCGCGCGGGCGCGACCATCCGCAATGTGAAGCTGGCGGAAAACGCCAACGTGCAGTTCAGCACCCCGGCAGTCACGATTGGCGGCCTTGCGGGCATGAACGAGGGCACCGTCACCGGCTGCCAGGTCGAAAACGGCGCGCTGGCGCTGGACGCCGGTCTGCGCGCGGGCACCAACACCGTCACGCTGGGCGGCGCGGTGGGCCGTACCACGGCGGACGGCACGGTCAGCAGCACCGACGTTCTGCTGGACCTTACACAAAATCTTGATAAATATACAAATTTGGGCGGCGTCGCAGGCCAGAACGACGGTACCCTGGATCAGTGTACCTATTCCGGCACGATGGGCGGCAACGCAGACGGGGACGGCCTTGTCTCCGTCGGTGCGCGCAGCACCGGCAGCACGGTGGGCGGCATTGCCGGTCTGAACAACAGCACAATCACCGGCTGTGAGGTCAAATACATCAAACTGCAGGTCAGCGGTATCAGCAACATCACCACGACCCAGACCGCAGACGAAAAGCTCGCCAGTGCCAGCCATGTGGGCGGCATTGCGGGCCGCAACAATGACAAAATCGCCAACAGCTATGTTGCCACCGAGCGCAGCAACGGCGCGGGCAGTATCATCACGGCGCGTTACGGCTTTGTGGGCGGCGTCGCGGGCTCCAACAACGGCACTATCACGGGCAGCGGCAGCAAAAAAGCGCTGGTCAGCGACAAAGAAGCAACACCCGCCCTTGTTACACAGGTTGATAATTGGCTGGATGCGGCAGATGCCAATGCCGGCATCAACAGCATGGCGGCAGAGCTGACCACAGGCAAGACCTACGCAAATCTCATGGGTGTTGACACTGTGTCCAAAGAAGGCTGCGGCTATGGGAATGTCTACAGCCAAAGCGGCCTTGCCGCCAATGATCTGCTTGTCGCCCTGCGCGGCAGCAACAACAGCGAGACCGTCCGTGCCGCCGGTTATCTGGGCGGTCTGGCAGGCTTTAACTCTCTCCGCGGTACAATCGACACTTCCGCCACCGGCCAGTGGTTTGTCTATTCTGACAATGCGACAACGGCATCCACCGTCGGCGGTATTGTCGGCCAGAACGAATCCAACGTCACAGACAAAAGCGTGCTGGACACTGTGGTAAACTGTGCCGCCGTGCGCCGGTTTACGCGCGTGTTTAATGGGTCTAAGAACAAGGACGATACAGACAATGACAACATTTACAAGAGGGAAAATCGTGTTGTTGTCCATGTGGGCGGTGTCATTGGCCAGCAGCAGAACCGCAGCGATGACCGGTGGTCTGTCAGCAAGGTAGTCAACTGCGGCAGTGTGTTCAACAGCCGCTCGGCCAATGTGGGCGGCGTGATCGCCTATTGGCTGGACTACGGCGGAACCGTGCAGAAATGCTTCAATTTTGGCAAAATCACAACAAACACGAACGACAAAAACAGCGGTTACGGTGCAGTCGGCGGTATTGTCGGCTTTATTGACCAGCCTATTTCCGGCGGCACCACAAATGTGCTTTCCTGCCGTAACTACGGTCAGATTTGGTATAAATCAAACGGCGCAAATGACTGCGCGGGCATTATCGGTAAAATCGAGATGAAGCAGCGCACCGATATTATGACGCTGAACATCATCGACTGCGTCAATAGCGGTGCAATCAAGGCAGCGTCGCAGGCAGTCGGCATTCTGGCATGGATCGGCCCGTACGACAAGGGGAACATTGATAATGTTACGGTAAATATTGACCGCTGCCGAAACCTTAATACAGACTTTACGTGTAGCAGAAAAATCGGCATTGTCGGCAGCCGCGGTAATGGCTCTGGGTCGCAAGAAGCAACCAATGTCACAAACTGCTTTGCCACGGTTGGTACAGATTGGTTCCCGATTGCCTATTTGCGCCTGAGTGGCGAGAATGTCACCGGCCACGGCAACTATTATATTGAAAATTCCGAAAGTGCAGGCAAGAGCTTCTTTAAGAAAGATTCCCGTAAACTGACCACAGTAAAACCGAACAGTACAACAGGTAACTGGGAGAAAGCGGATAAGCAAGGAAGTGACTCGGCCTACAATGAGACAGATTGGAACAAGTCCTCGAAAAAAGTAAAAGCACACCGTCTGTACATAGGCTATAACGTCACTGATAAAGCAACCTCTCCTTATATTGCGTTCCTGCCCACTTTGGCAAAGGATGGGAACGGCGCAGCGTACAGTCTGTGGTGGATTCGCGGCCGTGGTGCTACGGCGGAATTGGGTGCCCAACCAAACTCTGCCTATATCAAGACCGACGGTAAGAAAGCCTACATTTTCGATGACACCGGCGCGGGCTATAATGAAAATCCCGGCCAAAAGAGAGCGGACGTGATGCTGCAATTCGGCGAAGCCGCGAACAGTACGAACGACTCAGACGTTGATATTACCGACATCACCGACGAGGTCATCCAGAACTACTATAAGTACGTGCTGGACAGCACCAAGCCAGCCAAGCCGGAAAAAATCGACGTCAAGGCCAGCCAGGTGCAGGACGCGGACAACAACGTCTATGGCCGTTATAAAGTGACGTGGGACGAGCCGAAGGACAAGGAAGCCAGCCCCGCCGCTTACTACCGTGTTGAAATTCTGCCCTGCGATGCCGCAGGCAATATCACCGGGGCCGCCTACCTGACTGCTGACGTCTACCAGCGCAGCTATACCTTTGTGGCTGATAAAGCGTGGACGGGTAACTTCGTCGTGCGTGTAACGCCCTACAATACCAACGACGACCCGAATCAGGATGACAACTTCAACACCAGCGCCGTGCAGACCTTTATGCACGCCCTGCCGACACCGGAGATTGAGTTCCGGCTGGTCAAACGCGAGAACGGCGGCTTTGACTGGAATCAGTGCCAGACGCCGGATGAAAAATCGAGAGAATTCAAGTATGAGGTTGTCGCGGTGCTGAAAAACTACACCGAATACCCGACAGACGAGGCTTGGACCGTCAAGCTGACCGATGGAAGGCATACTTATTATTTCAGCAGACAGGATGGCAAGCAGTACATCCGCCTGACCCAAAATTTGGAACGCACTTTGACGCTTACGGCGTTGGCAACCCCGGTCAACAGCAACAGCACAAAGTATCTGCGCTCGGCCCAGTACAAGTCAGAGACCTATCTCCCGTCCCAGTGGCGTGACCACAACGGCGATAACGGCAAGGACGAGGACGGTCTGCCGCTGGGCACGCTGAAAAAGGACGGCGACACGGACTATGTGACCTACACCGGCCAGACAGCGGAGAGTTTTGAAGCAACCGTGAAGTTCAGCTTTACCCCGAGGGTCAAGAGCGACAGCAGCGAGCACGGCAGCCCGACCTACCGTGTCATGCTGCTGGCAAAATATCTGGGCAATGACACGGTCAACGGGCAGTCCCTGTACGGTCAGTACATCACGCTGGCCGCGCGGGAAAGTATTGTGACAGAGTCTCCCGTCACCTTCAACCTGAACAGCCTGCCGTCGGATGCCATGACGAACTACACCGACTTCCTTGTTGTCGCGGTGCCCGTCACCAGCGGCAAGGGCGATATGAAGTATCGCTGGGATGCCACGGAGGACGAAGTGTCCGCAGCCATCGCCAGCCACGCGAGCGAGACAAACGACACCAACAAAGAAATCTGGTGGAAGAACGGCTATGAGATCGTCCGTACGGGCGAGCACAGCTATACCTATGCCCATCTGACGCCGCTCTGCTTCTCCGACGTGAGCCGCACCGTTAACACCGATGACAAGGAATGGGCTATACAGGCCACGCAGACGACCCCGCAGATCATCTTCAAGCAGCTGAACCTGAATGTTCTGAAAGCCCCGACGCTGGCGGAAGATACCGACGGCGGCAAGGTGAACCCGGACAACAATCAGCTGACCTACACGTTCAAATGGACTCAGGACGACATACAGGCCACTGACGCAGCCCCCGACTACCAGATCAAGCTCTACGGCCTGTTGACGGGCGCGGACGGCAATGTGACCGGTCAGGAGCAAATTGCGCTGAAGGACGGCGTAAATCTAGCCAAGGAGGTTCAGAACAGCGGCAACAGCTTTACCCTGCCTGTCAACGTGGATACCATGCTGGCCAACGGCAGCGACAGCTGGCGCTATGACAAGGTCCGGCTCGAGGTCACCCGCGTGGCGGCAGCCGACACCAAGGAAATCGGCGCGTCCGCTGTGGCGGATTACAGCGTTAAGCAGCGCCTGCCCGGCATCAGCGCGCCGAGCTCCATCACCCGCGTCAACGGCGAGACCGACAACGCGGATGCCCTGCTCTACACGGTCAGCTGGTCGCCGTCCGACGACGAGCGCATTGACCACTATGACCTGTGCGTCGTCGATGCCGGCGGCAATACTGTGCTGACGCTGCCCACCACGGACAACGTCGGCAGCCTGACGCTGGATCTGGAGCAGTATCAGGGCAAGGCATTGAGCTTCCGCGTTATTGCCCGCCGCAAGGCTGGTAGCAATTGCTTTGACGGCCCGGACGGCGCGTTGAGCCAGCCCGAGACCATCGTCCGCCGCGCCGATGCGCCCAAGGTTACGGCCAGCAGCTTTGCGCCCGACAGCCCGAATCAGGAGACGTTCCTGAACGACCTCAAGCTCAACATGACGCTGGACGCACCCGCACAGGGCAATGTCTACTTTACCGGCTATATCTTCAGCAACAAGGGCAATTACAATACAATTGCCAATCTGGCCAAGGCTTGGCAGGGCGAAGGCACCGGACAGGCCAAGTACGAGGCCCAGCAGGAGTTGACCAAAAAACTGGACGAGATGCTGAACAGCGGCGACGCCGAGCTGGTCATCCCGAAAGACAGCCGCACGGTGGGCGGGAGCGCCAGCGTCAACGACAAAACCGCCAGCTATACCTTTGTGCCCGACGGCAACGGCTTTACGCTGACGCCCGACCATGCAAAACAATACCTGCTGCCCGCGGTGCGCGTTATGCCCACCGACGGCAAGACAGCGTCGAACTGGTTCTACATCCAGCAGGATGCCGCAGCGGCACAGCTGCCGGCCATCACGCTGGACGCCCCCGTGGACGCTGCCGAACCGGAACGCGCACTTGGCAATGCCGTTTACACGCAGGAAGTCAACCTGTACAACGACCCCGAGTGTAAGAGCAATCGCGGTACGGCCCCGCTGGAGCTGCGCCGCTTTACGGTGGAGTGGACCGCGGTGAACAAGTACACCCAGGCCGACGGCACGGTGCGCAACCTGACCGACAGCTATACCTTTACCGTCACGCCGCTGGATAGTAAGACGAAACAGCCCTACATCATTACGGTGACGAACTACGACAGGGACGAGACGGACGAAGACGGCACCACGCATAAGCGCGGGGAAATCAAAACCGTCACCAAGACGACCTATAACGGCGAAACGACGGAGCTTAAGAAGACCGACGATGTGGACAAGGAGACTGGCGAGACCCGCATCTGGTACGACCTGAGCGTTGAGCCTGTGACCGACGAGAACGGCAACGTGACAGACTGGAAATCGCAACCCTATAACGTCACCGGCACGGTGGAAAAGGACGGCGGTACGCTGTACTACAAGGCAAAGACGGTTCCCATGCTGGAGCTGGTGCAGGAGGACGGTGCCGAGCCTGTTTACCGCATCACCCTGCCCGAGCTGCAGGAAAAGGTGCAGGACGACTCGCTCGAGCTGCAAAAGTTCACCGCAAGTGTGACGCTGAAGACGCTGGCGCACTCGGATAACAAGGGTAAGACCGTCGAATCCGGCACGGTCAAAGTCCCCGTCAACGAGACGAACACCGCCGATGCGGCGGAGGATGCCCAGAGTATGGATTCCGCGGAGAGCGTCGCGCCCGCCGAGACTGCAGAAAGCACGGCGGCGGAAAGCGCCCCCGCAAGCGTGCCCCCGGTCCTGATGCGGGCCCGTGCGGCACTGCCCATGGCGACCCCGGAGACCGCCGCTGCCCCGGATGAGACGGACGCGGCGGAAACCGCGCCCCCGGAACGGATAGAAACAAGCGACGCATCGTAATTTTATTTCAGGAAAGAAGGTGGCATTATGCACCGCAGGGCACGCAGCATTCTGCGCGGGGAGCAGGGGCTTTCGATGATATTGGTCCTCTGTATCGGCGCGCTGTTTGTGGCGCTGTCGGCAGCGCTGGCCTATGCGGCCTCCGTGCTGACGGCCAATGCCAACCGCCAGCTGCTGGAACAGGAAGCCTACCAGCTGGCAACCAGCTTTTCCGACGTGCTGGAAGGGGAGCTGAACAAGAGGGACAGCAGCTTTGCCAAGTTCGTCAATGAGCAGTTCATGTTCTCCCAAAGCTACGGCAAGGACATCTATGATTTGGAATCCCAGCCCAAGGAGTTCGCCTGGAAACCGAACGGCAGCCAGCCTGATGGCGGGGCCGAGGCCATCACGGTAACACTGCGCCGCCGCCCGGGCGACGGTGCCGACAAGCTGAACCAGACGGCGAACAGCACCAATGCCACAGACCTGCGCAACCTGCTCGACACACTGGAGGGCGAAGACCGCAAGGGCATGGCAATCGTCGATTTACAGCTGGACATTACGGTGACAGTCACGAAAAACGGCGAGAGCTTTGCCTTCACGCGGACCTATGACCGCACGGTAAAGTACAGCAGCAGCGGCAATTCAACAAGCAAGGTGTACTACACGGTAAATGGCAGAACAACGAAGTATTACCGTGAGAATGCCCTGACATTTGTTGCCGCCGGTTATGAGAAATTGATAATCACAGACGATACTATCAAAAGCAACCAGCTGACGTTCCACTGCGACACCAGCCAGCAGCCCGATTCCATCACCTACACCCGCGGTGCCAAACAGAGCACCGGCACAACACAGGAGTGACCCGCTATGAAACACATTTTCAAAAATCGGCAAGGGGAAACGATTGTGGAAGTGCTTGTGTCGTTCCTGCTGCTGCTGATTTTTACGTCGATGTTCGTCGTTTCGCTGCGGTACGCCCGCGCCATGTCCCAAAAGGCCGAAACGCTGCGGGAGACAGCCTATGCCTTCTGCGCCGGGCTGTACCCGGCCAATAACGCGGCCCCCCGCTGGGTGAAGGAACAGGAGGGGCTGGAGTTCTCCTTTGGCGATTACAATGAATTTACGGTGAACGGCGTCGAGCTGGACAGCGTGGAGACAAGCGCAGAAGTTACGGAAAACGGCCAAAAAACGACGGAACAGCACAAGTTTTACCGCTACAGCAAGAGCACGGCAGAAGGGACGACCAACCCATGAAGCAGCGTTTGAAAAACCAGAACGGCACAACGCTGGTGGAGCTGATCGTCTGCATGGTGCTGCTGTCGCTCTTTACGCTGGCGGCGGTCACGCTGATACAGCCCAGTGCGCAGGCGTACATGGACATCCAGCAGCAGACCCGCGCCCAGAACCTGGCCGACGCGCTCATTGAGACGATCCGCGGCGAGGTGCTCGAGGCGAACGGCTATATCCGCTTCACCGACGGCGCGACGGACCCGGGCGATTTGGATAAGGTTTTTGCGTCCAAGGGTAACGACTACAGCAAAGGCACGGCATTGGAATTCAGCGTCTACCCCAACCACGTTGAGCTGATCGACAAGGACTGTGTGCCGATGCTGACAAAGACAGACGGCACAGCACTGCTGACAGCGGAACAGGCCAATGCGCTGAACGGCTACCTGCACATGCGCTTTTACCGCGATGAACTGAATGACGACGGGCACTACGGCAACCCGCAGCACACAAAAGAGAACAAGGACGCGGACGGTACCGTGACGGGCACGCTACCCTACGTTGCCTACGGCTACACAACGGCCTATCCCCGGGATGCCTATATGGGGCTGTTCATCAGCGATCTGCATTTCTACGCCCGCAGCTGGACGCAGGACGGCGACGAAACCAAGACCCCGCGCATTACGGCTATGACGGTGGTGCTGACTGTGGCCAAGCGGGACGCCGACAACCAGATCGTGCCGCTGTGCACCCAAAAAGCCATTGTGCAGCTGCCCGGTGAGCCGGTCATCCTGTATGAACCCGGCACCTGGGACGGCAAGGCATCGTCGGAGTCGTGAGCGGTGCCCTCCGGGGTGATTTTTGAAAAGTATATTACAATCCCGGCGGATGTACTGGACAAATTCAAATGGACTTGTTATACTTTAAAACATGAATACCTGTGTGCCGGACAAAAATATAGGAACGTCATGGGCATCAGAGCAGAGAGGATGACTAGGATGGCAACAATTGAAATCAAAATGCTGGGCGGCTTTGAGATCCGTGTGAACGGCAAGCCCGTGCTGGCACAGCTGGCGCAGTCCCGCAAGGCAACGGCGCTGGTGCAGTATCTCGTTTTGCGGCGCGGGGAGCGCGTCTCCCACAAGGTACTGACCGATACCCTGTGGGCAGGGGAGCGGTCCACCAACCCGGACATGGCCCTGCGCGCCATCTTGCATCGCTTCCGCCTTATGATCGACGCGGAGGGTCTGGATGAGATGAAGGACTGCATCGTGACCAGCCGCGGCTACTACCAGTGGAACCCCCATCTGGACTGCAGCGTGGATGTGTTTGAGGTCAACGACCTGTCGGAGCTGGCCCGCAAGGAGAGCGACGCCGAGAAGCGCAGCCGCATTTATGAACAGATCGTCAACCTGTATGACGGACGCCTGCTGCCGCAGTCTGCGTCCGAGCCGTGGGTCGAAAGCGTCAGCGTGCGTCTGCACGGGCAGTACCGCACAGCCATTTTAAACCTGCTGGAGCTCTGCAAAAAATGGGGCGAGAGCACCCGCATCGTTACGCTGTGTACCCGTGCGCTGGAGCTGGACCCCTACGAGGAGCGCCTTTATCTGGAAAAGATCGTCGCGCTGGAGACGCTGGGCCGCCACGAGGAGGCGGAGGATCTGGCACGCCGCGGCAGCGCCATGGGCTGCCTGCATCATGCCATTGAGCCGGGCCGCGCAGGCTCTGCCTACCGCCAGATGCGCCAGGCAGACCGCAATATGGAGAGCGAGGTCTCCAAGCTGATCTCTGCTCTGCCGGATACCGAGGACACGGGGGCCTGCATCTGCGACTTTGAGACGTTCAAGGAAATTTACCGCGTACAGCGCGGCGTGCAGGTCCGCTACGGTCTGCAGGTATTCCTGGCGATCCTGACCGTGGCTCCCAGCCAGAACACCGATGCTGCCGAGACCGCTCTGATGGTGGAGCAGCTGGGCGATCTGATCCACACGAATCTGCGCCAGTGCGATGTGGCCGCCCGCTACACCGATATGCAGTATGTTGTTATGCTGAGCGGCAGCACCGCCGAGAGCGGCACCGGCCCGATGGAGCGCATCAAGGCCGCGTTCTACCGCATCCCTGCCCATGGCCGCTACCTGTTGAGCTATAGCCTCTATGTTCCCGAGGCCAAGGCCGACAGCGGGCGCGTCCGCCGCCGCAAAAAGACGGCGAAGAAGGAAAAATAAGTGAGCCGTTAAGCCGTACAGTGAAAGCTGTGCGGCTTTTTCATTACCCTGGCCCCCTCTGCGAGGGGGCTCCGCCCGCAGGCGGTGGGGGAGAGAACCTTGCGATAATCCGACATATTTCGGGCTATGGAAAGGTTCTCTCCCTCCGGCCCTGCGGGGCCACCTCCCTCGCAGAGGGAGGCGAGGGTCTGTTTTTTACACTTTCCACAATCTTTTGCCTAAAAATTTTTACAAAAAATCCGAAAAAACTGTTTAAATTTCCACAACAATGTGGTAAAGTAGTATCAAACAGGCGGGAGTGTTCAAAAATCACTGCGCCGCAATGAAATTCTACGCCGCAGGGCTGCCGGAAGCAGCCCCGGCGCGAAAAGAGGTTTGACGATCCATGGGCTACGCAAGCAAAGACATCCGCAACATTCTGGTGGCCGGCCACGCCGGCTGCGGCAAAACGACGCTGACCGAGGCACTGCTGTACATGAGCGGCGCTTCCGAGCGTATGGGCCGTGTCGAGGACGGCACCACCGCCAGCGACTTTGACCCCGAGGAGATCCGCCGCAAGGCATCGCTCAACTCGAGCGTTGTCCCCGTCGAGTACGAGGGCATCAAGTACAACCTGATCGACGCACCGGGTCTGTTTGATTTTGAGACCGGCGCTGCCGAGGGCATCATGGCCGCCGAGAGCGTGCTGATCTGTGTGTCCGGGCGTTCCGGCGTGACCGTCGGTGCCGAGAAGGCGTACCAGCTGGCGCTGAAAAACAACAAGGCGCGGATGATCTTTGTCACCAAGGCTGATTTGGAAAACGCCGACTACTTTAAGATCCTGGAGCAGATGAAGATCAAGTTCGGCCCCAGTGTCTGCCCCTGCGTCGTGCCCGTCCGTCTGGACGACGGCACCGTCGCCTACATCAACCTGTTCAGCCAGAAGGCCTTCAAATACGAAGGCGGCAAGCAGGTCCAGATCGACCTGCCCGACATCGGCCACCGCTTTGAGGGCCTGATCCAGGCCATGAGCGAGGCCATCGCCGAGACCGACGAGGCTTTGATGGAGAAGTTCTTCGAGGGTGAGGCTTTCACCACAGAGGAGATCGTCCAGGCCATGGCCTCCGGCGTGCGCAGCGGCCAGATCACGCCTGTGTTCTGCGGCTCCGCCGTCAACGCGCAGGCACTGGATATGCTGCTCTACAACATGAACGTGCTGCTGCCCGGCGCGGACACCGCGTCCGCCGTGGGCGAGTCTGGCGGCGAGCCGGTGGAGATCACCGCCGACCCCGCCGCCCCGCTGTGCGCCTACGTCTTTAAGACTGTGGCCGACCCGTTTGTCGGCAAGCTGAGCTTTATTAAGGTGCTGTCCGGCAGGCTGACCGCGACGAGCAACGCCGTCAACGCCCGCACCGGCCAGCCGGAGCGTCTGGGCAAGACGCTGACCGTCTGCGGCAAAAAGCAGACCGACACGCCCGAAATCGCCGCCGGTGACATCGGCGCAGTTGCCAAGCTGGCCACCGCCAAGACCGGCGATACCCTGTGTGACCCCGCCCGCGTCGTGGCGCTGCCCGCACCTGTGTACCCCATCAGCAGCTACCGCATGGCCGTCAAGGTCGCCAAGAAGGGCGACGAGGGTAAGGTCGGCAGCGCGCTGGCCCGCCTGATCGAGGAGGACCCCGCCATCCGGTTCGTGGTCGACCCCGAAACGAAGCAGCAGATCATCAGCGGTCTGGGCACCCAGCATCTTGAGGTCGCGCTGGCCAAGCTGAAGAATAAGTTCGGCGTCGAGATCACGCTCGAGAATCCGCGCGTGCCGTACCGTGAGTCCATCCGCAAGAGCTGCAAGGCGCAGGGCCGCCACAAGAAGCAGACCGGCGGCCACGGCCAGTTCGGCGACGTCTGGATCCAGTTCGAGCCCGTCGAAGGCGAGGGCATCGAGTTTGCCGAGAACGTGTTCGGCGGCAGCGTGCCGAAGAACTTCTTCCCGGCAGTCGAGAAGGGTGTCCGTCAGGCCGCCGAGCACGGCGTGCTGGCCGGTTACCCGATGGTCGGCATGAAGGCCACGCTGCTGGACGGCAGCTACCACCCTGTTGATTCCAGCGAAATGGCGTTCATTATGGCCGCCAAACTCGCGTATAAGGCCGCCATCCCCGAGGCCGGCCCCGTCCTGCTTGAGCCCATCGGCGCATTGAAAGCCCACGTCCCCGCCGACAACACCGGCGATATTATGGGCGAGGTCACGAAGCGCCGCGGCCGCGTGCTGGGCATGAACCCCGATGACGACGGCCTGCAGGTCGTCGAGGCCGAGGTCCCCGTGGCCGAGATGCAGGACTTCACCACCTTCCTGCGCCAGCTGACCCAGGGCCGCGGCTACTTCACGTTCGAGTTCGTCCGGTATGAGACCCTGCCGCAGATGCTCGAGAACAAGGTCATCGAGCAGGCAAAGGCATTGGGCAACTTTGCGGATGAGGATTAAACGAGAGATGTTCTTTCTTTGCAAAGAAAGAACCAAAGAAATTCTAAACAAGTAAAATAAAAGCACCTGCTGACCGGTATGCGTGTGACCGGCCAGCAGGTGCTTTTTGGGTAAAATATGTAAAGCTTCTTTGCTTACTTTCTTCTCGAAGAAAGTAAGAGAAAAGGGAGCCTGCGGAAAGGTCCAAAGCCCCTCAGGCCTCGCAGGCTCGGCCAGCTTCCCGCAATGCGAGGAGCCTTTTACAGCCTCCCCTCACAGGGGAGGTGGCCGAGCGCAGCGATGGCCGGAGGGGCTTCTCGCCGTTGCCCGCTAGCACCAGCCTTCCGGGAAGCGGCGGGCCGGGCATGCCCGGCCCCTACAGCGCAGCAAAATGAAAGGCAAGCCCCCATCACGTGATCTTCAACGCCCGCTGCACGCGGTACACAATGTACTTGAACAGCCCGGCGATCAGACTGCATTCCACCCAGACATAATTGGGTAGGTTCCGCCACTTGAATTTCGGTTTGTTTATCTTCGGCAGCGCCGCCCACGCCTCGCGGAAGCCCTTCGCGTAATCCCCGCCGAAGCCGCGCAGCCGGAACATAAGCACTTTGAGCAGATACCCCAGCAGCATCGGGATAAAATTCAAAACCAACATCAAAATCGGCTGGTTCTTGTAGGGCAGCAGAATGCTGTTGCGCCCGCTCTGGATGCTCTTAAACGGGTTGTAGCGCACCGCGCCGGTGGTCGCACCGCAGATGTGGCGGCAGCGTGCCGTGGGGCAGTAGACGTTCCTGTAGCCGAAATTGTTCGCACGCCAGCTCAAATCGACGTCCTCGTAATACGCGAAAAACAGCTCGTCAAACACGCCAATCTCGTCCAGAATCGACTTGCGGTAGAGCGCCGCGCCGCCGCACGCGCTGAACACACGGCAGGGCTTTGTATAGCGGCTGGCCTTTAAGCCGTCGCCGCGCTTGCAGGCAAAGCCCAGGATCGTCACGTAGTCGCCCGCGTCGTCGGCCAGCTCCGGCTCATAGTAGCGCAGCATCAGGCTGCTGACCGCAAAAATTTTCGGGTCGGCGTCAGCGGTTTTGATCAGCTCCGCCAGCCAATCCGGCTCCGCAAAGGCGTCGTTGTTGAACAGCGCCATGTACTCGCCTTTGGCAATCGCAATGCCCTGGTTCACCGCATGGGAAAAGCCGGTGTTCCCGGCGTTCTCAATTAAAGTGTAGCGGTCCCGCCCGCAGTAGCTGCGGGCGATGTCCAGGCTCTCGTCGGTGGAGCCGTTGTCAATGACGATCAGCTCAAAATCCTGCTCGGTCTGCGCCCAGACGGACTCGATGGAATCCCGCAGCCAGCCCGCGCCGTTCAGGTTCGGGATGATGACAGATGCTTTCATGGCGCCTCCTCAACGGTAATAGTAGTAGGCCAGCTGGCTGTGCAGCGCGGCGGTAAACACCATCGCGGCCACAGCCACAAACAGGATGACCAGCCCCGCCACGACCAGCGCACGGATCAGGTACGCCCTGGCCAGCCGCCTGCGGGCAGGGTCCTGCGTGCCGCCAAAGCTCCACACCACCGCCAGCACGAACCCGGCGATGGGGATGGCGAACAGCAGCATGGCCGCCGTCGTCGCGCCCTGGCTCATGGCGTCGATGCGGTCCTCCTCCAGGTCCTGCTCGTACAGCGGCTCGCCGGTCTCAACGGTACCCTCCGGGGACTGACGCATGGACTCCAACAGAGCCTCGCCCATCGGGATATGCGGCAGCGGTGCGCCGCACTTGGGGCACCGCTCGTCGTACGGGGCAGTCAGCAGACCGCAGTTTTTGCAAAAATGTGCCATAAAAACCTCGCTTATTCGTCGAATGCCAGACCGCGGTCCAGCTGGGTGTTCAGGATGATTTGGGTATTGGTGGAGCCCATCTTCTGCATCTTGGTCAGCAGATGCTCCAGCGCGTCAATGTCGGTGCAGCTTACCTTAATTATAAAGTTGTAGCTGCCTGTCACGCGGAAGCACTGCAAGACCTGCGGCTCCTGCTCGATCATGGTCAGAAAGCTCGCGCGGGTCGCTGCGTCCACCAGTACCGAGATCAGCGCCTCGACCCGGGCGGGCGCGTCGGGGTGGCGCAGCACGACAGTGTACCCGCCGATGACACCCTCCTGCTCCAGGCGGTGGATGCGGCTGGATACGGCGGGACTGGTCAGGCTGACCCGCTGGGCGATGTCCTTAACGGGCATACGCGCATTTTCCGCCAGCAGTTGTAGGATTTTGTGGTCCAAATCGTCCATGGATTGACTCCTTGTTGTTATTTTGTGTAATGCGCACAAAAAAATAAAGTGAAGTATACAATCACTGTTATCTTTAACAAAATTGGAAAAGTATGCTTTTTTGTGCGCTTGCTAAATAAAATTAAGTGGGAATGACTTTATTATAATCTTTTGAAAACCAAAATGCAAGTCTGACATTTGACATTTTAAGAAAACTTGCTATAATAATATTCGTAATCAATCAAGACATTCACTGACCTTTATATACTTTCCCACCCCTCTATGCACAAAGCCCCGCAGGTATCCCCTGCGGGGTTTTGTGTTTGTGTTGGCAGGACACAACGCGGGAAAGTGTGCAAGAATTGGGGGGCTTTTTGCCTTCCCCCGCGGGGGAAGGTGCCCGCAGGGCCGGATGAGGGACGTGTGCACGGCATTAGCCTGTAAACGGGCAGCATCTGCAAGGTCGACCCTCATCAGTCAGTGGTCGGGGCCACTGACAGCTTCCCCCTCCGGGGGGAAGCCATGCGCGCGAAAGGCTGCTTTTTTACATTTTAAACCCCGCCCCGTTTGACGGCGCCCGGACTGCCGTGGTATAATATAATTTCCGACACATAACGTGCATTTTTAACGGAGGAATCAATATGCTCATCCCTGTGCTGCTTTTTATTGTCGGTCTGTTGTTCCTGATCAAGGGCGGCGACTGGTTTGTTGACGGCGCGTCCTCACTGGCCCGCCGCTTCCACTTGCCGGAACTGCTCATCGGCGCGACGGTGGTCTCCATCGGCACGACGCTGCCGGAGGTCATGGTTTCCACGATGTCCGCGCTGTCCGGCCATGGCGAGATCGCCTACGGCAACGCCATCGGCTCGGTCATCTGCAATGCGGCACTGATCGCGGCCATCACGATTGCGGTGCGCCCCGGCAGGGTAGACCCCAAAACGCTGAAAACCCCCGTCGCCTTCTTCTTCGCGGCGGCGGCCATCTACTGCATTGCGGCCTATGTTTTCGGCAGATTCACCCGCGTCATGGGCATCATCATGCTGGCAATGTTTGTGGCGTACATGGCCGCCAACGTGCTGCAGATGAAAAACACCCCCGCCGGTGAGCAAGAGGCGTCCGAGGAGGAGGAAATGCCCCTTGCCAAGACGATGATCCTGCTTGTGCTGGGCGCGGTGCTGATCGCCGTCGGCGCAAACCTGCTCGTGGACAACGGCACCCTGATCGCGCAGGCCCTCGGCGTGCCCGAGAGCGTCATCGCCCTGACGTTTGTCGCGCTCGGCACCTCGCTGCCCGAGCTGGTCACGGCCATCACCTCGCTGGTCAAGGGCCACAGCGACCTGTCGCTGGGCAACATCGTCGGTGCGAATGTCTTTAACCTTGTGCTGGTCAGCGGCGTGTCGATCACGCTGGCACCCTTCACCATCCCGCAGAGCGCCACGCTGTTTGGCATCAATTCCAGCCTTGTGCTGGATCTGCCGGTCATGCTGGCTGTCATGCTGATCATGACGGTCCCCGCCCTCGTCAAGGGCAAGCTGCACCGCGCCCAGGGTATCCTGCTCCTGGCAATCTACGCCGCCTTCTGCGCGGTGCAGTTTGCGCTGTAAAGAAAAAGGCTTCATCGCCCATGTGGACGTCCCCGCCGACGTGCGCCGCGCCTTTGCACAGCTCCAAACCGTCTGCGGCAAGGAGACCCGCGCCGCCAACCAAAAGACAGAATAGAATTTCCATGCCCGGCATACACTTCCGCGAGGTGGTGTGTATGCTGGGCATTTTTGGTTTGTTTTTGCAGGCGGCGGCAGGGCATATTCTGTATCTGGCGCTGCATCTCGAAAGCGGGTCCTTCCCGCGTCCGCTCCCGCCGGACAGGGAGCGCGCGGCTTTTGCCGATCTGCAAAAGGGCGGGGCAGCCGCCGCACAGGCGCGGGATACGCTGATCCGCCACAATCTGCGGCTCGTCGCGCATATCTGCAAAAAATACTATGCCGGGAACAGCGCACAGGACGACATGATCTCTATCGGCACGATCGGGCTTATCAAGGCGGTGGATACCTTCGACCCCGCCAAGGGAAAGCGCTTTGCCAGCTATGCGAGCAGATGTATTGAGAATGCTATCCTCACCCCAACGCGCTTTGCAAGACAAACAGTGACGGTTTACAGGAAACCACCCCTTGCTGGCATGTATTTGCGCAGTTTTCCGCTACTAATTACCTGATGTGTCGCATTGAGAGAGGTATTGCACGATATGCACCGCTCTGCATCTATGTTTTTCGATTGGTTGCTCCGAGGCGGCTGTTGGAAGCGCAGATATTTAACCAACGGTATCACAGCTATGCGGAAATTCAAAATGTCCCGGATAGGATGCGTTGGTGCCGATACCACATGGGGCTTATGCAGAAGGAGGTTGCGGCTTTGGTTGGCATATCAGAGGGCGTTTATATGGGCTTGGAAAAGGCAAGGAACGAATACTATGAAAAGGATGTTGTGGACAAGCTGGCGGCGCTGTTTCATATTCCGTTGCAAGATTTACTGGATGAGTACAATGCTTTTATGTATAACGACCCTGCAAAGAAGATCCGCGAATACCGTATGAGCCTTGGACTTGGAACGGAGCGCTTTGCGAGAAAAATAGGAACATCGGATACCTGTGTTCGTTCTTGGGAAAATAATACGAAGCTCATAAGCCGAAAAAGCTGGGAGAGATGTTTTAAGGGCAAGATAAAATAAAAGGGCAGGTGAACAAACCCAATCAGGGCTGTTCACCTGCCTTTTCTTTGGCAGTTTTTATGATGGCATCCAGCAGTTGAATCTTCTGCTCGGAAGAACAATTCAAATCTTGAAGACGGTGGTTGACAATATCGGCGTGGATACCGGCAACCCGGTTTGCAAGTTCACGCTGACCGGCTTCTGTTTTAGGATAGTAAACAATTACATGGATCGGAGCACTTTTTCTGGCGATACCACACACCTCCCTCCGCATTCAAAATTTATGAGAGAGAGGATGTCTACTATGCCTTTTTACATCGCTCTCTCCGATTGCTTGCTCATTATAGCATAGCAGAAAAAACAACGATGGTATATACAAAGAACGCGCAGATGTAATGTGGACACTATGCTTTTATCATGCAAAATCTCACCATCTTGACAGGGCGGACATTCTTGTGCTATACTCCACCTGTAAATGATTTTTGTGCCTTGCGCACACGCTGTTTAAGTTTGTAATTCGTGCCAGCAGCCTTGTCCTGCCTGTTTTGGGTGGGCGCTGCCGGCACTTTTCTTTTTATACGGGGTGGAAAACACCCAACCATAGCGAGAAGGATCGTGGTTCACGGTTTGCCGTGAACATCAGGCATTGCCTGCGGTCATTCTCGCTTTTTTTATTTTGTTTCAAGGCCAATCGGCTTTGAGAAATACATTCTATATAGGAAAGGTGGAACACCAAATGAACGAACAGGCAAGACCCAAGGCCATCGCGCGGCGCATCACGCGCCCGCGCAAGGCAAGACCCATCCCGCGCAATTTGCAGTATCGGCTGTACCATGTGCGCACCCGGCCCAAACGCCCCTATCGCCAGCGCGAGAGAAGGGGCTGAAGATGCCGGAACACATACGGCAAGAACCCAAGGTTCTGGTCAGCACCGAAAACCTCACCGAGCAGGAATGGCTGGCATACCGCAGGCAGGGGATAGGCGGCAGCGATGTCGCTGCGATCCTCGGCATTTCTCCGTTTCGCACTGCCCGCGACCTGTACGACGACAAGCTGAACATTGCTTCGGTTGC
>QWCN01001224.1_pt1 | contig 40877 bp, 34 predicted proteins | sample 1972711 | NCBI WGS metagenome assembly QWCN01 (sample SAMN09866707, study PRJNA288562) | Human gut metagenome isolate term1_stool, whole genome shotgun sequencing... | isolation source: gut | host: Homo sapiens | place: USA: California
TTCGCCTGATTTTTCTTACACTATACCCTATATCATATTTTGAATATACAAAATACAAGCTGAAAATATCAGATTCGTGACATGAAAGTCTTTGTTATACTCAAAAACTGCGGAATATTACCTGTAAACAGTTACTCCGGTCACAAATTTCTTCATGACCGGAGTTCTTTATTTTTCCAGAGTTTCTATTCTCATTTTTACATCTGTCTCTATTTCTTTGCCCAGATCATACACGGTATTGGAAATTACCGCTTCACCGTCATTTACAAAGACTTCAATCAGGTTCGGGTTTACATATACTTCAAGCTCAAATCCTTCTTTTAATTCAGGTGTTGTAAACTGTACTCTGTGATTCGTAAATTTTCTGTAGAGGCTGCTTCTGTCAGTACAAATCCTGCTGCCTTCTCTGTAAATAATGTATCCGCCAATGTTTACCTTTTCACCATCTTTCAGAGAAAATCTTACACGATATCCGCTTTCATCTGCTTCATACGGTGCGGAGATTTCTCTTGTATATGCTGCCTGAATATTCGGATGGACACGAAAATAAATGTGATTCTCTTTCGCTTCTACAACTCTTGGAATACACATCATTCCCTGCCATTTCCCATCCACCGGCTCCGGCATGCGAAGCCACGCAGTCAGGATTCTTCTTCCCTCCTCATCGAGGGTGCTCTGTGGTGCATAAATATCCATTCCATAGTCCATAAGCTGGTACTCATCCGGAAGTTCCATCTGACATGTTTTCTCATCAAATTTCACCTGCATACAGACCGCCTGTGCATCATCTGCTTTTCCGTCTTTCAGAAATCCCATTGGTGAAAAGATTACTATCTGTTTTCCGTCCACTTCAAAGTAATCCGGGCATTCCCACATCCAGCCAAATTTCTCTTTGGTAACAGAGTTTTTATATTTCCAGGATTCGCCATCTTTTGAAGTAAAGAACAGAAGTCTTCCCTGCTTATCTTCAATTGTGCTTCCAAGCATCATATACCATCTGTCGCCATTTTTCCAGACCTTCGGATCTCGGGTATGTCTCGCATCACCGGTTTTTGCATCATGGATGACCGGAAGAACTGTTTTCTTATCCCCAATGTTATCAAAATCAAATCCATTCTCAGAAGTGATCATCAGCTGTGCGGATACAAACTGCTCATCTACACAGTGATTGATATTCTCAGGATTTTCAACCAGATAATTTACTCCGGTAAAATACAGCTGCATCTTCCCATCATTTTCAACAGCTGTTCCAGAAAAACACCCACTTCTGTCATCTGTTTTACTTGGATACAGCGCTATTCCCTGATTTTCCCAGCTTACAAGATCTTTGCTGACAACATGACCCCAGTGCATTCTTCCCCACTGCGGTGCATAAGGAAAGCACTGATAGAACAAATGATACAGACCTTTGAAATAAATAAAACCATTCGGGTCATTCATCCAGCAGTCTTTTGGTTTTACATATATTTTCTGCATTTTCTGTACTCACTTTCTCATTCTTCTGCATATTTTCGGACTACCTGCAGGGCTTTTTCTGCTTCGGCTCCCTGTGCATGAATTCTTACATTGACCGGTTTGGACAGATCTGTACTAAAAATTCCCATGATAGATTTTGCATCGATCACGTATCTTCCGGAAACAATATCCACGTCGCATTCCAGATGACTCACTTCATTCACAAAATTTTTGACTCTCTCAATCGTACCCAAAAATATCCTGATTTCTTCCATTACTGTCACTCCTATAAATAATTTACCTCAGTTTCCTTATCAAAGAAATGAATTTTGGACGGCATGAATACAAACTCAATTTCATCTCCGACCTGGCTGATCTCATACTTTGAAACTCTCGCAACTGCCTGGCAGCCTCCAAACTGGAAATACAGGTTATTTTCATTTCCCATAACTTCCGTATCTGTGATCACAGCTCTCATTTTATTTTCTTTATATAATTCCAGATTCTGTGCATCCATCTTGAGATCCTCACCACGGATTCCAAGTGTCATTTCACCTTCTCTGCCGTTCAGTTTATTGATGATAGCTTCCGGAAGTGTAAGTTTATTTCCGTCCTTAAATGTAACTTCCTTTCCTTTTACTGTCACGTCAAAGAAGTTCATCTGCGGAGATCCGATAAATCCAGCTACAAATTTATTTACCGGATGATCATAAAGCTCCATTGGTTTTCCAACCTGCTGGATCACGCCCTCTTTCATGATGACGATACGATCTGCCATTGTCATTGCCTCAACCTGATCATGTGTAACATAAATTGTAGTTGCTCCCATCTCACGATGAAGTCTGCTGATCTCTGTTCTCATACTGACACGGAGTTTCGCATCCAGGTTGGAAAGAGGCTCATCCATCAGGAATACTTTCTGATTTTTTACGATGGCACGACCAAGTGCAACCCTCTGTCTCTGTCCACCGGAAAGATTCTTCGGTTTTCTGTAACGAAATTCCTGCAGTCCCAGAATATCAATCGCCCAGTCTACTTTTTTCTTGATCTGATCTGCCGGCATTTTCATATTCTTCAGACCATATCCGATATTTTTCTCTACTGTCATATGCGGGTACAGTGCGTAGTTCTGGAATACCATTGCAATACCTCGGTCTCTCGGAGCAGTTTCGTTTACTTTTTTTCCATCAATATACAGATCACCTTCTGTAATCTCCTCAAATCCGGCTACCATGCGAAGTGTTGTTGATTTTCCACATCCAGATGGTCCGACAAATGCAATAAATTCTTTTTCATTGATTTCCAGGTTGAAATCACTTACGGAGTTCTTATCTGCTCCTGCATATTTTTTTCCGATATGTTTAAATTCTATAAAACTCATAATTCATTAACCCTCCTTGGAACCGGTTGAAGTTACACCTTCTACAATCTGTTTTGAGAACAGTGCATAAATGATAATAACAGGAATTGTGATCAGGGTGATCACTGCAAGTGTCTGACCCATTGTTGTATTGTCATTGGATGTGATTGAGTTCAGACCGATCTGTGCGGTCAGAAGATCACTGGATGTGAATACAAGTGACGGCCAGAGATAATCATTCCATACTCCGAGGAATGTAAAAACACTTACTGTTGCAACAACTGTCTTTGACATCGGCAGCACCATTGTGAAGAAGTATTTTACCGGGCTGCAGAAATCAAGCTGAGCTGCCTCGTAAACGTCATCCGGAAGGCTTACAAACACCTGACGGAAAAGGAAAATATTAAATGGATTCACGATCATTGGAAGTACATATCCGATAACTGTATTCAGAAGACCTGCTTTTGCAATGATCAGAAAGTGAATCGTGATAACTGTTTCTGTTGGTACGATCAGAAGCATCATAATGATCAGAAGCCACTGGTCACGAAATGGAAAATTAATCTTTGCCAGTGCATAACCGGCAAGCCCGTTGACGATCACGCCGAGTACGATCAAAAGTGCCGCATATCCTAAAGTATTAAGCATATAACGGAGGAAATTGGTGTCCGTAAGAATCGTAATATAGTTTTCAAAATAATTTCCGTTTAAAGCAGGCGGAATAAATGCTGCCACAGAATTCATATCCGCTGTGATCGCTGCATCCGGTTTAAAAGAGTTTGCAAGCATCCAGATTACCGGAAACAGGAAGAATATGGAGAGCAGCAGAAGAAAAACTGCCAGAACCCAGTTAAATGTTTTTTGCTTTTTTGTTAACATGTTTTTTCTCCTCCTTTCCCTTAGTCAGTACATTCTGTATGATAGTCAGTACAACAACAAAGACTGTAAAGACAATTGCCATGGTAGATGCAAGTCCCATCTCCCAGTTCATTGTACCAGTTTCATAAATATCATATACCAAAGTGTAGGTTGAATGGTCCGGACCACCGCCGGTCATTACCATCGGCTGTACTAACATACGGAACGCGCCAATTGTAACTGTGATAAATACGAAAACGCAAAGAGGTTTCAGTTCCGGAAGTGTGATGTCTTTAAATTTCTGCCATCCACTTGCATGATCCATCTCTGCTGCCTCATAAAGTGCCGGATTGATATTCTGAAGTCCGCCAAGGAAGATAATCATCTGATATCCGACACCCTGCCATACACTCATAACTGCGATGGACGGAAGTGCCTGCTTTGCACTGTGGATAAAAGGCTGTGCACTGATTCCAAGGTGTGCAAGCATTGTATTCAGGATTCCCTCAGGGCTGTAAATATCCATCCAGAGTGTGGATACAACTGCCAAAGACATGACAACAGGGATAAAAAATGCTACTTTAAAATATTTCTTGCAATGCGTAACTTTATTGATTGCAAGTGCCAGAACAAGTGCTCCGATACACTGGCAGGGAACGATGATAATTACAAATTTTACCGTGTTAAAAAATGATTTTACAAATAATTCGTCTTTAAAAATATTTATGTAGTTTTCCAGTCCTACGAAATGTGTCATATCCGGGTTCAGTGCAAAGTAATCGGTAAAACTGAACACCAGTGTCAACACCATCGGCAGAAATAAAAACAGTATAAGAAGTACCAGTGCCGGGCCAAAGAAAGCCATTCCTAAGATTGATTCTTTTTTCTTCATTATTCTCTCGTATAACGTTCCAGTTTCGCGTTAATCCTTTCTACAGATTTATCCAGTTCTGTCTGTGCATCCTTGCCGCCAAGTCCGACACTTTCAAGTGCCTGCTGGAAGGATGTACTTACCTGTGGATATACAGGAGTTTTTGGTCTTGGGTGTCCGTATTTACTCAGCTGCTCGTACAGTGCTTTGTAATTTTCGTCTGTCTGGAATATATCGATCTGGTCAAATGCCTTATATGTTGATGGGAGTGATTTTGCTTCATTCCAGATTCTGACACCACTTTCCACACCACTCATCCATTTGACCAACTCTGTTGCTCCTTCAATATTATCTGTCGCAGAAGAAGCCGCAAATGCCCAGGATCCTGTCGGTGTATATCTCTCACCATCCCAGTCATCACCAACCACATACGGTGCAACTCCAAGATTTATATCCGGATAGTTCTCATATATGGTATTGACTTCCCATGCACCATCAAATTTGAAGGCTGCTCTTCCGCTTTCAAAAAGCTTTTCGACCGGAGCTTCTGACATATATTTGTTCTCTACAATCTGATGGAAATAATTCATAACCTCAACGTTTTTCTCTGAATTAAAATATCCATCTACAGTCATTCCATCATCACTTACCAGATTGCCGCCATTTGCCCAGATAAATGGTGCATAATAATAAATACTTGCTTCACCTACCGGGAAAGTCATATCAATCGGATATCCCTTCTTCTCATCCATTATTGGCTTCAGTTTTGCCAGAATATCCATAAATTCCGTTCTTGTCCATGGATGGTCGGCATCCGGCACTTCAATCCCGGCCTCCTCAAGAATATCTTTATTGTAATAAAGGCCTACACTGGATTCCATGACTCCAAGTGCATAGAGCTTGTCATCATAAGTTCCCTGCTCCAGAATAGATTCCAGATACTCGCCCCTCTCCTCCTCTGTCAGGTCTGCCAGAGGCTGGATGATACCGTTCTCTGCATATGCAGCAACATTCGGTCCGTCCAGTGTAAGAACATCCGGAAGACCTCCTGAGAGCACCGATGAATTTACCTTATCCGAATAGCCGCCGCCGCTGTCATTTCTCGGAATAAATTCAATATCTGCAAAATATTTGCCATTATATTTCTCGTTAAAACTGTCTACAGATTCCCTGTAAACCTGTCCTTCCGGAGTATCCTCAATACTGTGTACCCATATAGAAAGATACTGTTCGCCCTCATCGTATCCTGCCACATCGCCAGGCTTTACTTCCTTTTTCTGGCATCCCGTCATACTGACTGCCATTGCCAGACCGGCAAGAAGAATCAGTTTTGTTTTTTTCATGTTCTCCTCCTTTTCCTTTCTGCTGTTTGTGCAACCGGTAAAGTAACCGGTTACTTTATAAATTGATAATATCATCAGAATATGATTTCGTCAAGTATTCTCTTATTTTTTCATTGATATATACAAATTCTGTATTTTTCCTTTGTTGATTTTTTACAAAACCGGTTACTTAACCACTTCTGTATTGCTTGTCCTTGTTATAAACCACAATTTCTGTTATACTCTTAAGTAGTATAATACTATTCAGTTTTTTTATTGAAAGGACTCTTCTGTTATTATGGGGAAAAAAAATATAACTTTCAGCGATATTGCAAAATATACCGGTTTTTCCAAAACAACGATTTCCAGATATTTCAATAATCCGGACTCTCTTACCCTGGAAAACCAGCAGATCATTGCGGATGCTCTTGAGAAATTAAACTATAAAGAAAATAAAGTTGCGAGGATCCTCGCAAACGGAAAAACAGAATTTATCGGGGTTATCATCCCAAACCTCTATATGCACTACTATTCTGAAGTTCTGAACCAGATATTAAAAACTTACGAAACTTTTGGCTACAAGTTTCTTGTATTCACAGGAGATGACCAGGAGACAAATGAGCGAAAATATATCCAGGAGCTCCTTTCCTACAAGATTGAAGGAATGATCATTCTCAGTCATACGATACCATCCCGTGAACTCGCCTCCTATAATATTCCTATCGTAACAATCGAAAGAGAAGATCAGTATGTCAGCAGTGTCAATACAGACAACTACATGGGCGGGGTGCAGGCAACCAGTCTTCTGGCAAAAACCGGAGCTGATGTACTCATTCATATTAACGCAGAGTTTTCTTCGCAGATTCCATCCTACGGACGTATCAAAGGATTTACTGATATCTGTAAAGAATACAAAATCCCACATGAACTGATCCTTACCGATACAGGACACAGTTATGAAGAAACGTCCCAGATTCTCAAGAACCTGATTGAGGATATTGATATCAGATATACCGGCAAAACCAAGGGAATCTTTCTTCCAAACGATACTTTTGCCAATATTGTACTTCATCATCTGATCCGGCGATACGGAAAGCTTCCTGATGATTATAAGCTCATCGGTTTTGATGACTCTCCTGTCTCAAGAGAGGCCATCGTTCCTATCAGTACGATTGGACAGCAGATCGACAAGATTGCCGCTGCCGCTATGGAAATCCTGAACGTTCAGATCAAAGAAAGCCACAAAAGGAAACCTGCACTTTCTTCCGAACCAGTCCACCAGATCATTCCACCGGTATTGATTCATCGCGAAACAACGCTTCCTGTAAAAACACCCTGATATGTTCAAAACTCCGGTCACAAATTTCTTCATGACCGGAGTTTTATTGTGCTATTTATAATTCACATATCTTTTTCCATATTTCCTCGTTGACCGGGATTCCGTTCTTCAGATTTTCCCTGCGTCGGATGAGTGTTCCCTGTCCTGGATATCGGACGGTATGTCCTTCTTTTTCCGGAATGGAAGCCTGGATATCTTTCAGTGTCTCGTTTAAGATTTCCTGTGCTTTGTCTGGATCCTGATTCAGGACTTCCGGGCGGATCGCGATGAATACCTGCGTCAGGCCGTATTCCGATTCGCATTCCTGTCCTACTTTTGTCACAGTTCTTCCGAGTGTGAGTATCCCGCCGATCAGATCCAGTACGATCGAGAGGCCAGAACCTTTCCAGTAGCCGATCGGGACGACTCTTCTTGTTTTTTCGATGGCTGCCGGGTCGCAGGTCAGGCTGCCTTCCTCATCGTAACCACCCGGATAAGGAAGTTTTTCTCCATTCTGCCTGCATACAGAAAGCTTGCCGTAAGAATACTGTGCCATCGCAGTATCAACAACAACATGCTCTCCATTCTGATCCGGAACAGCCAGAACGAATGGATTATTTCCGATCCTTCCATCAATGGCTCCCCATGCCGGCATGTTTGGACAGGTATTTGTCCAGCAGATTCCGATACATCCTGCTTCCGCTGCCTGCCATCCGTAGGCACCGCCGCGCATCCAGTGATTGGTATTGGACATCGCCACCATACCGATCCCAAGCTGTGCCGCCAGTTCTACCGCACGCTGCATTGCCATTTTTGCATTGAGATTTCCCATTCCCAGATGGCCGTCCCATCGTTCCACGGCACCAAAGCCGGTGATTTTTTCCGGCACTGCATTTACGTCAATGTAGCCTTTCTGAATATAATCGATCACTCTTGGAAAACGCTGGTAGCCATGAGAATACACTCCATCTAAAGAAGAATCGGCAAAATTCTTCGCCGATTCCTCTGCACGTTTCTCATCGAAACCATGTTTCACAAGAATGCTCTGTAATTTTTCTTTCATTTCTTCGTAGAAAACCCGCATGTTACATTCCTGCCTTTTTATTTATCTGGAGATTTTATATCATCAAACAAGCTTCATGTCAACCAGAACCTGATGAAGTTTCTCCTTCTCTTCTGGTGTCAGCTCGCCGATCGGTGCCAGGCACTTGCCAACCGGGATGCCCTGCTGTACAAGCCCTTCCTTAATAACCGCCGGGAAAGTACCCATACCGCATGCGATACGGAGCGGTGCCAGTTCAAACTGTGCATCCAAAGATCCCTTGAGATCACCTTCCATAAATTTGTCGTAGATATCAGCTGCGATACGTGGAGCTACGTTTGCACAGGATGCGATCGCGCCTGTTGCTCCATAGCAGAGAGCTGCATGGATCAGAGTATCTCTTCCCATCAGTACATGGAAATTGTCGTTATCTCTTGTCAGACGGATGTACTCTGCTGCATTTGTCATATCACCGGTGCTGTCTTTGACTGCAACGATATTGTCGATCTCAGCAAGTTTAGCAACAGTTGCCGGTGTAATGGTTACGTTTGTTTTTGGTTTGTTGTTGTAAAGGATGATCGGAAGTGAAGTGCTTTCTGCGATTTCCTTATAGTAAGCGTACAGTTCGTCCTGTGTCTGGGATACAAACATTGGTGTCAGTACAGAAACTGCATCCACGCCAACTTCTTCGCAGATTTTTACCAGACGGATAACGCCTCTTGTTGTGATATGGTTTGCACCGCCGTAAACCGGAACACGGCCTCTTGTCTCATCTTTGACTGTTTCAAGGATCTTGCGATAGGTATCGTCATCGAATGCGTAAAACTCTCCGGTCGTTCCCAGTGGAAACAGACCATGCACGCCGTTGTCGATCAGATGATTGACCATCTGTCTTAAAACCGGATAGTTTACTTCTCCGTCATCTGTAAGTGGTGTGATGATTGGTGGAATAATTCCTCTTGGTACAAATCCCATTGTTTTTTCCTCCTCGTTGTTGCTATATTTTTTGGATTGAATGATCTTGTTATATGTTTTAATTTTTGTTCATTGATTTTAGATAAAGAACTGTGCGATAAGCAGTTCCAGTACACCAACGCCCGACATGATCATCGATACGGCCGTCTTGCATCGAACCTGGTCTTTCAGTTCTGTCAGTCCGAACATTCCGTTGAATACCCAGAATCCACTGTCATTGAAGTAAGAGAATGAAATCGCACCTACGCAGCAGGAAAGGGACATAAGAAGCGGGCTGATGCTTAAAACACTCATAAGTGGTGCTGTCAGGGAAGCTGCTGTTGTGATCGCAACGGTTGCAGATCCGAGAGCAATCCTCATAAGTGCTGCAATGATGAACGGGATCAGGACTGCCGGAAGTGCCCAGGATGTAACCATTTCACCAAGTGCAGTACCGATACCGCTTACTTTTACAACGTTTCCAAGAGATCCGCCGGCACCTGTGATCAGCATAATGATACCGGTATCTTTGATGGCATCATCCATCATCTTGAGAACTGTTTTGTTATCTTCCTTCGGAACAAGTCCGTAGATTGCAAGAAGTGTACCGATTCCAAGTGCTACGATCGGAGAACCAAAGAAATCAACTACGCTGTTGCTGACACCAGCAAAACCAAGTACAGTTTTGAGAAGGATCAGGATGATCGGAACAAAGATCGGTGCTACAGATACCCAGAAGCCCGGGAGTGGTTTTGCATCCATCATTGCATTGAGTTCATCCATGGATTTGATGTATTCCTGTTTGAATTCTTTTCTGTCAAATCCACCTTCATCGTTCGGAACCTGATAGATTTTCTTTCCGATCCATTTTGTGTAAAAAACTACTACGATCAGCATCGGAATGGAGATCAGTGCACCACCGATGATCATCTGACCTACATCGACATTGAACATTCCGGCTGCAGTCAGCGGACCAGGTGTCGGAGGTACCAGACAGTGTGTCAGCTGAAGACCAACTGCCAGTGAAAGTGCAAGTCCTACTACAGATTTACCGGTTACTTTGGACATTGCCTTGCAAAGAGGTGCAAAAATTACGATCGCGGAGTCTGCAAATACCGGAATGGAAATGAACCATCCTGTGATCGCCAGAGCCCATTCTTCGTTTTTCTGACCGATCAGTTTGATAAAGCTGTATGCCATTTTTTCGGCAGCTCCGGATTTCTCCAGAATACCGCCCATCATAACGCCAAGACCGATGATGATACCGGTGCTCTTTAATGTGCTTCCAAATCCTTCCTGAATGGCTGTGATCAGACCAATCTGAGTTGTGCCGTCAGCGAGGGTAATATCTGAGATCGGCATTCCGCCGATGATTCCTGTGATCATGGCTGCGATCAGCAGGGCCATGAAGGAATGTACTTTTGTTTTCATTACCAGGACGATCATTACGATGATTCCTAATGCCAGTCCTAATAACATTCTTGTTGATTCAGACATGTTTTTTCCTCATACTCTTTCCATATATTCATTCACTAAAGTTTTTAAGGGGGAGAATCTGTCGCCAGACCCTCATCCTATATTGTTTGTTATCTTACGAGACATGGACGCTTGTTGTCGAATTTCCATCCCGGGATCAGATACTGCATGCCTTTTGCATCGTCACGTGCTCCCAGACAGTTGTCCATGTAAAGTTTGTGTGCTTTGAGAACCTGTTCGCGGTCAACTTCGATTCCAAGTCCGCCTTTTTTCGGAAGGTCGATGCATCCATCTACGATTTTCATCGGCTGTTTCGTGAGACGCTCGCGTCCTTCCTGCCAGATCCAGTGTGTGTCGATTCCGTTCATCTTTCCTGGGATTGCTGCTGCACACTGTACGACCATTGCAAGGCTGACATCGAAGTGATTATTGGAATGACATCCCCACATCATGCCGAAATCGTTGCACATCTGACCTACTCGAACGGAACCGTTCATAGTCCAGAAATGCGGGTCTGCAAGCGGAATATCTACGCTCTGCAGGGACAGGCAGTGATGCATCTGGCGCCAGTCTGTGTTGATCATGTTGGTTGCTGTCGGCATTCCGGAGAGCTGTCTGAACTCTGCCATAACTTCACGTCCGGAGAATCCGTTTTCTGCGCCGCATGGGTCTTCACAGTAAGCAAGACATTCTTTGAGCTGTGGTGCGATCTCCAGTGCTTCTTTGAGGCTCCAGCAGCCGTTCGGGTCGAGGTCAACTCTTGCATCCGGGAATGCTTTTTTGATCGCCTGAACTGCTTTGAGTTCTTCCTTCGGTGCAAGTACGCCGCCTTTGAGTTTGAAATCTATGAAGCCGTATTTTTCATGGGTCGCTTTTGCAAGTGCTACGATTGCTTCCGGTGTGAGGGCTTCTTCGTGGCGGAGACGGTACCAGTCACATTCTGCATCTGGCTCTTCTTCGTACGGAAGATCTGTTTTTTTGCGGTCTCCAATGTAGAAGAGGTAGCTTAAGAACTGTACTCTTTCTCTCTGGATTCCATCACCCATCAGAGCTGCTGCCGGCACATCAAGGAATTTTCCGAGAAGGTCAAGCAGAGGTGCTTCGATCGCTGTTACTACATGTACTCCGGTACGAAGGTCGAATGTCTGTAAGCCACGCACATCATCTTTGATATTTTCATCCAGCCATTTACGAACCTTGTTGAGCGTCTGTTTGTAATCTGCAATGCTTGTTCCGATCACCAGGTCTTTTACCTGCTCAAGTGCATTTGTGATCTTCTCTCCTCCCGGAACTTCTCCAACACCTTCTACTCCGTTGGAATCTGTCAGGATCACGATGTTTCTTGTAAAGTAAGGTGCATGTGCGCCGGAAAGGTTTAATTCCATACAGTCATGTCCGGCTACCGGGAAAACTTCCATTTTTTCTACAACAGGTATCATTTTTCTTCCTCCTAGAATATTCGAAATCATTGCGGCCTCAATGTTTTTCTTTGTTTGTTTTGTATGTATTTTATTATATACATTCTGGCTTTTTGTTCAATTCGCAGAATACCCAAGAAGGTTCTTGTGATTTTTATGGTTTCGTTAATGTTGCAGGTTTTGAAATGATATGTTTCATTTTGATCGCATTTTATTTCATGCATTGCGTAAAATGCATGTTTTTTGACGATTTAGGGTAAAAAAAAAGCGGGTCGCTTGATATTTACAATTTCAACTGCATACACATGCAGGCATGAGATGCAGTTGAAATTTTGAAACCTGGATATCAGGTGATCGGTGCCGGGTTGAAGATGCAGAGGTCGTTGTGGAGTTTGTATTTCTCTGCAAAGGACTGATCCTTGCCGCTTGCAACCGCGATGATCTTGTTGAACAGCTGGGTTCCGATTTCCTGGATCGTTGCTTCGCCTGTTGCGATCGGACCGGCGTTGACATCGATCAGATCCTGCCACATGGCTTTCATTTCATTTCTTGAACAGACTTTGATGACCGGAGCTGCTGCGAGTCCATATGGAGTTCCTCGGCCTGTCATAAATACCTGCAGAGTGATTCCTGATGCAAGCTGGCATGGACCGCAGACGATATCGCTTGCCGGTGTCGCTGCATAGATAAGACCGTGTTTGCTTGGTTTTTCTGCCGGGGAAAGTACTTCCACGATCGGTGAGCTTCCTGATTTGGCAATGGAGCCCATGGCTTTTTCTACGATGTTGCAGAGTCCGCCTTTTTTGTTTCCCGGGGTCGGGTTAGCGCTTCTGTCTACGTTTCCTTCTGCAAGGTAATGATCGTACCAGCGCATTTCTGCTGCAAGTTTGTCTCTTACTTCTGCGCTGACGCAGCGTTCTGCAAGGTAATGTACTCCGTCACGTACTTCTGTTACTTCGGAGAACATAACGGTTGCGCCTCCTTTTACCAGCATGTCTGCCGCATATCCTGCGGATGGGTTTGCAGTCACGCCGGAGAATGCATCGCTTCCACCGCACTGCATGCCGATGCAGAGTTTGGATAATGGAAGTGTTTCTCGTTTTCTTTCGTTGAGGATCGCGAGTTTTTTGTCTGCCATTTTCATGAGGGCATCAACCATGGCATCGAAACCTTTCTGTTCCTGGAGGATGATGACATTTTCAGGTGTAATGTCGGCTTCATCGAGGAGCATCTGTACGGTGAATTTCTCGCAGCCAAGTCCGACTACCATGAGCTGTCCGCCGAAGTTTGGATGTTTAGCGAGGTTTCTGAGTGCACGGATCGGGACTTTTGCCTCAGGTGCGTTGATGGCAACGCCGCAGCCGTATGCGTGGTTGATCGGAACGATGTCGTCTACGTTTGGATATTTTGGAAGAAGTTCTTCTTTCATTTTCTTTACTGCGACATTCAGTACTCCTGTTACGCATTGTACGGTGGTGCTGATCCCGAGGATGTTTCTGGTTCCTGCGTAGCCGCCGTCTGGATTTGCATATCCTTCGAAGGTAGTTACCGGCGGTTCAGGCAGGTCTGTGACGATGTTTTTGCCGAACTCCATGTCATCTACGGATGGCGGGGTTGGAAGTTCGAGCATGAATTCGTTGATCCAGTCGCCGCGTTTGATCGGGTTCATGGCGTATCCGAGGATCACGCCGTAGCGGATGACCGGGTTTCCTTTTGGAATGTCAGCCAGTGCGACTTTGTGTGCCTGCGGGATGTCCTGGTTGATGTGGATGCCTTCCACTTCTGATCCTGCGCTCAGCGGCTGAACAGCGATGGCTACGTTGTCAGACTGGTTTATTTTTACTAGCAGTGACATTTGGGATTCCTCCTTTGCTTTGTTGAGGTTATTATAACGCAGGCGGTTGTATAAGTAAAATTCATTATAGTTATAGTTCTCTTAATTTTTCTAATTTATATATTGGAATATGGAGGGGATTGGGGTAGAATGGAGGTAAGGAGGTACCCACAATGGATTTACGTCAAATACAATATATTGTAGCAATCGCGGAAGAAAACAACATCACCCGTGCGGCGGAAAAGCTTTATATCACGCAGTCTGCGCTCAACCAGCAGCTTCTTAAACTTGAGAAGGAACTCGGTGTGCAGCTTTTTCATCGTTCGCGGACGGACTGGCATCCTACGGAAGCTGGGGAGATTTATCTGAAGGCTGCACGGGAAATGCTGTTGCTTAAGAAGGATACTTATCACAGGATCCATGATCTCGCCAGGATCCAGCAGGGCGAACTCAGTGTTGGCTTTACGCCCGGGCGCGGGATTGCCATGTTTTCTAATGTGTATCCGAAATTTCACCGTCTGCATCCTAATATTCAGGTCACTCCGCGGGAACTCAGTGTACAGAAGCAACAGGAACTTCTGATATCCGGCGAGCTGGATCTGGGATTTGTGACACTTGTTCCGAAGCAGCAGAAGCCTGCTCTGAGTTATATTCCTTTAGCTTCCGAGGATATTTTTGCTGCCGTTCCGATCCGCCATCCGATCGCCACACCACCGGAGGAAGGATGGACAAATGCTGTCCCTGTTCGCGAGGGTGAGATTTCCGAACTGAACCTTTACGCGCTTCGCGAGGAACCTTTTGTCCTCACGTACAAAGAATCCACGCTTCGCGACCTGACCGACCACATCTTCGAATCTGCCAGTTTCAAGCCTCATGTACTCTTTGAGACCTCCAGCAATGCAACCATCACCACTATGGTCGGGGCTGAAATGTGCTGTGGCATCATTCCTGCTTTTTATGCCCGTGGACACGAGGACAAGATCCGATTCTTCACTCTCCCTGGCAAGCCCTCCTGGAACATCATGGCATGTCACCACAAAAAACGTTATCTCAGCAAAGCAGCCAGAGATTTCATATCCCTGGCTGAAGAATTCTGGAACTAATATTAATTTTATTTTTCCATATACGCGATCATCGCCACGGCCGCTTTCTTTGCCTGTTCTACGGCATGGACGACGGTTTTGGAGCCGTGTACGACATCTCCTGCGGCGAAGACGCCTTCTCTGGTGGTCATTTCGTTTTCGTCTACGATGAGGAGACCTTTGTCGGAGCCTTCCAGTCCTACTGTTGTGCGGATCAGGCGGTTTCTTGGTCCCTGGCTGATGGCGATGATCGTGGAATCTGCTTCCACCTGGTCTTCGCCTTCCTCGTATCCGACGACTTTATTATTCTCATCAATGACCGAAGTCTTGAATACCGGGCCGGTTTCCGTGATGCGCTCGATCGCTTTTCCAAAGACAAACTGTGCGCCATCCAGCTCTGCATACGCCATTTCATGCGAGTTCGCCGCTACATGCGTTCCGCGGGCATACAATGTCACCTGCAGTGCACCGTTTCGAAGAGCTGTCCGCGCAACGTCCATTGCCGCATTTCCCATTCCAATAATGGCGACTTTTTCTCCCAGATCATATGCTGCCGGATTTTCCAGATAGTCAATGCCGAAATGCACATTCGCCAGACATTCCCCCGGAATCCCCAGGTTTCGTGCTTTCCACACTCCTGTTCCAACAAACACGCTTGCATATCCGTCGCGGAAAAGATCATCGATCGTCAGAACTGTTCCGATCGCAGTATGCGGACGGATGCGGATACCCATCGCAAGGATCTGCTTTTCCAGACGATCCAGGATAGATTTCGGCAGACGGAATTCCGGGATTCCGTAACGTGTGATACCGCCGATCTTGTCCTGCTGCTCAAAGATCGTCACCTTATACCCATGCTGTGCCAGAATGATCGCCACCGTCAATCCTGCCGGACCTGCCCCGATCACTGCCACCGGTTTTTTCTTTTCTTCTGGAATCTGAAGTTTCATTCGATCCAGATAAGTGTCCGAAATATAGTTCTCAATACTGGAAAAATGCACCGGATTCCCCTTCTTTCCAAGTACACAGTGACCGGCACACTGCTGCTCATGGTCACACACGATCGAGCAGATCACAGACATCGGATTATTCTGAAACAGCTCCGCCCCCGCATCCATGACCTTGTGCTCCTTGAACATCTGGATAATATGCGGGATCGGTGTATGCACCGGACATCCTTCCATACATCTTGGTTTCTTACAATTGAGACAGCGGTTTGCCTCATCTATGATATGGATCGCCATAGCGTTTCCTCCTTACGTCAGATCATATTTATTTATCACGCCATATTTTTTCATTCGTCTCCACAACGTCGTTGTGCTGATTCCAAGCTCCTTCGCCACTGCAGAACGGTTTCCCTGGTGTTTTTCCAGAAGTTCCGTCAGACGCGCGGCCTCCGGGTGCTGATAGATCACTGTTGTGCCATCTTCCGAAATTCTTTCTTTTACAGGATACAATGTGTCCAGAAGAAAATATACATAGTCACTGGTGATCGTCTTCTTGGGTGAAGTCAGAAAAAGTCTTTCACAAAACGACTCCAGTTGAATTTCATTCCCCTGCCATCCAAATCCGGCAAGTGCCTCCATCGCATCCTCTGCGATTTTTGGAAATCTTGCATATCTTTTTGTAAATCTTACCCTGCAGTCCTCCACAATCGCACGGATATCCTGCGGGCGCTTCCGAATCGGAGGAATCTCCACCGTAAGGCTGTTCAGGAGATAATAAAGATCCTGCCGGAATCTGCCCTGCTCTACATACTGGTAAAGATCTGCTCCCGTTATCGCTATGATACGGTTATCCAGCGTCTGGCTTCGCTCCAGGTCATTCTGGATCAGGGAATCATACCGTATCGCACGGTACAGACGATACTGGCACAGAAGTGAAAGTTTTTCTATTTCAGAGATTACGATCGTTCCATGATCACCGATCGCAAGTGCCCCTTTTTTCATGCTCTCGTCTTCTGCATCCGGGTTTCCAAAAAGCCTGTCCACCTGCATCTGTTCTGTCATACCGCTGCAATTCACTGCAACAAAAGGTCCCGCTTTATAGGAACTGTTGTTGTGGATGCACTGTGCCAGTTTTTCCTTATCTGTTCCGTCTTCTCCACAGATCAGCACAGGATTCTTTGACAGGGCGTACATTTTGGAAAGTTCCACGCAGTATTCCATTTCTTTACCAGTGATCCTGATATCAGAAAAATGAGCATGCGCCACGTAGCCCTTCAGGTAATAGGAATGCAGCTCATCTGCATCATTTTTTCGGACAGAAGCATTTCGATAGAGTGAAATGATCGCGCCACGAATCTTGTTTTCATACTGGATCGGCGCTGCCGTGAGCATCATCGGAACACCAGCCACATAGACCGAGGTCATAAATGAATCTCTTTTTCCGCTCAGAACGTCATCGATATACCGTTGTTCCAGTTCCGGGATCACTTTTTCCAGGGCAGTTCCTTCAAGCTGAGAAGCTTTTTTGTGAAAAAGTTCTTCTCCTGCACGGTTTACGATCATGATCTCTTTGTTTTCATCAATTTCCAGAATTCCGTTGTAGGAATTATCCAGCACTGTCTCAAACTGTGCTGTAAAATTTTTCTCTGCCTCCGCAGTCAGGATCATCTTTTTTGCCACGCCGATAGCGGAACGGATCGACTCCTCTGTGGAATCGATGAACTGCGCCGGAATGCCTTTCTGTGCCGCCAGTGCATTGACGGTATCGCCGCCGAGCAGGACATCTGCGCCTTCCTGTATCGCAAGGTCTACTTTTTCTGCTGCCTGCTCAATGGCTGTGATGTCATAAAATTTCAGCCGGATGTCATAAAGCTCATCTGCATAAGTTGTATCGCTGAACATGTTTTTGAAACCGATCAGTGCGATCTGCGGGCACTTTTTGTCCGGGACTTTTTTCTTGGCGCTGGCGATCATAAGACCGATTTCCTGGCCTGTAAGTGTCAGTTCTGCAACAGGAATATTTGTGTACTGGCGGATAAAAGCTGCCTGCACACCTCGGGCAAGAACCACCTCCGCGCCCTGCTCTACGGCCTGTCTTGCTTCATAGACAGAGTCGGAAGTCTTGATCACTTTGAGGATGTCGATATCCAGTTCGTCCTCCCGGATTACATTTCTTGCCTGTTCCAGCATATATTCCTTTGGAAGTAAAATCGCTATTTTTGACATAAAAGGTCCTCCATTCCACTCAAAAAAGCCCCGGCAGGCTCATGGCAACCTGTCGAGGCTTTCTTTACGGTTAGCAAAAGTCTTACCTTATTATATACCGGATTTTAGTCTCTTGTAACTGTTACATTACCAATTTTTTCGTAGAATTTTACAATGCTGGAATGATCTTCTTTTTCGTGTCCGTCTGCTTTGAGTGCCTGCATGATCTCCATAAGTTCTCCTGTCAGCGGAAGCGGTGCGCTTACGGCATGTCCTGCATTGAGGGCGTTGTTCAGGTCTTTGATGTGAAGTTCAATACGGAATCCCGGTTTGAAATTTCTGTCCATCATCATAGGTGCTTTTGCATCGAGAACTGTAGATCCTGCAAGTCCGCCGCGGATTGCCTGGTATACAAGTTCCGGATCTGTTCCAGCTTTCTTTGCCAGGGTGAGGGCTTCGGATACGGCTGCGATATTGACTGCAACGATGATCTGGTTTGCAAGTTTTGCAACGTTTCCTGATCCGATCGGTCCTACATATACAACGGAACCAGCCATAGCCATCATCAGGTCATAGTATTTGTCAAAAGTTTCTTTCTTTCCGCCGACCATTACAGAAATGGTTCCATCGATTGCTTTCGGCTCTCCACCGGAAACAGGTGCGTCCAGCATGTCGATGCCTTTCTTTGCAAGCTCTGCGGAAATTGCTTTGCTCTCGGTAGGATCAATGGAGCTCATGTCGATCAGGACACTTCCTTCTTTGCCGCCCTCGATGATTCCGCCTTCGCCAAGTGCAACTTCTCTTACCTGTGGGGAGTTCGGGAGCATGGTGATGATCACATCTGCTTCTTCTGCAACTTCACGTCCGCATGTTACAGTTTTGGCTCCGAGTGCTTCCATTTCTTTGAGGGTTTCTTTATTATGTGTGGTTACAACCATTTCGTAACCTGCTTTCATGAGGTTTTTGCACATCGGTTTTCCCATGATTCCAAGACCAATAAATCCAACTTTCATTGTTATTTCCTCCTGATTCTTCTACAATATTGATTTCGTTGTTTCTTTACGTATCTTTCAACTGTCCTTATTGTAGCCGACTTCATTTGAAAATTCCATTGACAAAAGACTCAAAAAAATGGGGTGGTTTTTATGGTTTTATAAAAACGTTGCAAAAAATGAAAGGTTTGTTTCATTTTTTTGATATTTACTTTCTATTTTTTCTTTTATTTTGTCTGGTAGACTAAGAAGACCGCAAAGGGGGCTTCGACGCCAGCCCCCTCTGTACACCCCTCGGCTAAGGGTAAGGGGACGGGCGACGTCCCTTCGCGGTTTTCTCTGCTCCCAAGCAAATAAATCCCACGAATTTAAGGGATAAAAAAAGGAATGGAGCCAAAAAACTCCATCCCTTTTACCCAATTTTTTAATTGGAAAAAATTCTCTCCTTGACACTCTCCACATCAGACGCTTCCGTAAGCTCTTTAAAGCTCTGCGGATCCGCATCCATATCAAACTGCCCGATGACCTGCATAAGGTCATCACAACTATACGCATTCTCATAAATCCCCGTCGCATACCCATACAGTTCAACATATTCTTCCTCAGACTTCGCAGTCCAGAGATTCTGGTACAGGCGTACTGCCTCACCGTTTTCCCGGACTACATCCGGGGTTCCGGTGATCGCGTTGTAGATCATTGCGAAGGCCGGACCTGCCATGGAAGCGTATTTGCCACGCACATAGTCGATCGGTGCATTTCCAAAAGAATCTTTTTCTTTGAAGATTTCAAAATTCTGCTCAGAAAAGCTGTCGATCGCGCCGACCATGATGTTGCTGTCCTGATCTTTTTCCTTATCGGAGATCTTATCCAGATAGGTAGATACATGGAACGCACTCATGACGGTGTCACATTCACCTTCCGCAAATGCGGTCTCCAGATTGTCAAGTCCCTCTCCACCCTCGGTATATCCCGGGCAGATCGTAACGTGTAAATTTCCGTCCTTGTCTGTGAGTTCGGTCACTTTATCTGTTGCAGAAAGTTTTTCTGCATCTTCATCAAGCACAAGACCGGCTTTTTCTTCCAGAGTGTTCAGCATTCCCCAGGTTCTTACCTGATGAAGTCTGTTTCCAGAAGACGCACCTCCTGACATGATCACGATGTTTCTGGCATCTTTATCCAGGAAAAACTCTGTCATGTCGCAGCCGGCCTGATAAACGGTCTCAAGATCCGGTCCGACGCTTCCCATGTACCATGGATTATCTTTGATGGCCTCATAGTTCTCATCGCTTACCGTGTTGGAACCCAGTGCGTAGTAGATTTCCTCTTCTTCACAGGTTTTGATAACATTTGTAAGCCCATCTGCATATCCGGCAAAAGAAATGATTCCCTCTGCACCTTCTGCTTTGGCTTCCTCGATAAATGCCTTTTCTTCCTCAGAATCTGCAATTTTTCCTGAAAAAATAAATTTTACAGGAAAACCTTCCTGGATGTAATCACGGTAATAGTCCGCAAACATTTCCATCTCCGCAGAGTCCGGATCATATACAACTACACCGATCGTATGAACATCTCCGTCTGAGTAGTCTTCCACATCGGCCCACACAGTGCTCTGAGTGCCGGCAATAAGTGCCGCACTCATTATCAGAGTAAGTATTCTTCTCTTCATCTACTTGCCTCCTTCTGTTTATTTTGTGATATTTTCTACATAAAAGCAGGCAACTTCATGATCCGGTGCAATTTCTTTTAATTCCGGCATTTCTTTTTTGCACTGTTCCGTACAGTGTTCACAGCGGTTCTGGAACGGGCAGCCTACCGGTACATCGAGCGGACTTGGTGCTTCGCTTTCAATGCTTTCAATCTTTTTGGCTGGATCCATATGAACAGAGAACTGTGCTCCGACAAGTGCTTTGGTATATGGATGTTCTGCATTTCCTGAAACATCTTCGCCCGGAATCGTTTCCACGATATGTCCCAGGTACATGACTGCGATCTGATGCGCGAAAGAACGGATCAGTGCCAGGTCATGGCAGATAAAGATCATGCATATATTTTTTTCTTTCTGCAGACGTACCAGAAGCTCGATGACAGACTCCTGTACGGAAACATCCAGTGCAGAAGTTGCTTCATCACAGACCAGGATCTCCGGTTCCAGAGAAAGTGCTCTTGCGATACTGATCCTCTGACGCTGTCCACCACTCATGTTGTGCGGATAACGGTCTACAAACTCTTCCGGAAGTTCTACCATGCGGAGAAGTTCTCTTGCTTTTGCATCTCTTTCGTTTCTTTTGATCTTTTTGTAGTTCATCAGAGGCTCTGTCAGAATATCCCCAATCTTCATCTTCGGGTTAAAAGATGCCATCGGATCCTGGAAAACCATCTGAAGGTTCTGGCGGTTTTCCCAGGTTTCTTTCTTTGAAAGTCCTGTGATGTTTTTGCCGTGATAAAGGATCTCACCGCTGGTCGGGTTTTCCAGGGAAGTCACCATGCGGACAAATGTAGATTTACCGCATCCACTCTCTCCTACGATCCCGAGGGTCTTTCCTTTATACATGGTCAGGTTGATATCATTGCAGGCAGTCAGGGTTCTTCCGCGGGAAGCAGGGAACTGTTTTACAATATGCTTTGCCTGCATGACGATCTCATGATTTTCAGACATATCGTTTTCCCTCCATTTCCGGAACTGCATCAAGCAGTTTCTTTGTGTAATCGCTGGTCGGGTTATTCAGGACCTCTTCTCTGGTTCCGTGGTCTACCACCTTGCCGTGGTGCATAACGATCAGCTGATCTGCCATATAAGCTGCTACTCCGATATTATGTGTAACAATGATGATCCCTGTTCCGAAATCATCGCGGAGCTCCATCATCTGACGGACGATCTGTGCCTGTGTTGTTACGTCCAAAGCACTTGTCGGCTCATCTGCCAGAAGAAGTTCCGGGTTAAAAGTCATCGCCATAGCGATTCCGACACGCTGGCGCATACCTCCGGATAACTGATACGGATAACTGTTCATGATGTTTTCCGCATCCGGAAGTCTCATTTTTGAAAGCATAGTGACTGCTCTCTGCCAGGCATCTTTTTTTGCCATAGCCTCATGTGTACAAATATATTCTACATATTGGCTGCCAATCTTACGGATCGGGTTCAGGGTTCCGCCACAGTCCTGGAAGATCATTGACATCTTGCTGCCACGGATCTTTCTCCAGTCGCTTTTGGAATTTTTCAGAAGAGATTCCCCGTGAAAGAGGATATCTCCTGAAGTAACCTGTCCCGCTCCGGGGAGAGCCCCCAGAACGGCACGGATCACTGTGGTCTTACCACTTCCGCTCTCACCTACAACACTGATGATCTCACCCTTTTTCATGGAAAGGTTAAAATGCTCGATCGTAGGATCATGATGTCCATACTGTACAACCAGATCTTTAATTTCCAGCATTCTTACAGTCTCCTTTATTATTCAGCCATCTGCATGTCAGCAGTTACCCAGTAGTAATCCATCGGATACATTACAAGTCCTTCTACGCTTGCTTTGGAGATAAGGAAGGTGTTTTCATATCCGAAGAATACAGTAGCTGCATCGTCCATGATCGCCTGCTGGATCTTTACGATCAGTTCTTTTCTTGCATCTGTATCGATTGTTTCTGACAGCTCATCCAGCCATTTGTCTACATCTTCATTTGCATATCCTGCTGTGTTGTTTGCAGATGTGCTGTACCAGTTCTCACGAAGGTAGTTTTCCGGGTCACCTGTGTTTGCAACAAGTACGTTCCAGATCAGAAGGTCGTACTGAGAGGAATCACGGCGGTCAAGAAGTGTCTCATAAGATACGCAGTCAAGTTTGATGTTGATTCCGATCTCTTTGAGGCTTGCCTGAGCTGCCTGTGCATATACACCAAGCTCTGCACGGCTGTCATAGTATACGAAAGTAAGTTCTACCGGGTTTCCGTCCGGATCTTCTACATATCCGTCGCCATCTACATCTTTGTATCCTGCATCTTCAAGAACCTGTTTTGCTCCATCCGGATCGTAAGCGTTCTCATCGTTCAGATCATCATAGCCATAATCCAGTGTCGGCGGTACCGGTGCTTTTCCTGGTGTTGCGCCGCCCTCAAGCAAAACGCTTGTGTAAGTTTCTTTGTCAAGTCCACGAAGAACTGCCTGACGAAGTGCCAGATCTCCGAGTGCTCCGTTCTGGTTCATGAATGCATAAGTAGAACGAAGGGATTCCAGGGACTGGATGTTGTAGTTGTCATTTCCGTCAAATTCAAAAACGTTCTCTGTCTTTAAGTTGTAAGCAACATCGATCTCACCGGACTGAAGAGCCATGGAACGTGTTGTCTGGTCGCCAATGATACGAAGAGTTACGCTGTCATTCGGAACATCTCCATCCCAGTAGTACTCGTTGCGTACAACAACAGTGTCACCTGACGGGTCAAAAGACTGGAATGCGTACGGTCCTGTACAAACCGGTCCGTCCATTGCGATGTTGGAGTTGTCAATGCTGGTGTCCATGATCAGGAACAGCGGGTCTGCCAGACATCCTGCCATGTTTGCGTTTGCTCTGTTCAGGTTGAATGTGATGTTCTGTCCGTCAACTTCAATACTGTCAATGTCAAAGAACTCCGGTACACGGTTTGACATTTCGATGGTACGCTCCAGAGATGCTTTTACAAGCTCTGGTGTCATATCGTTACCGTTTGAGAATTTAACGCCCTCACGAATCGTAAATGTCCATGTTTTTCCATCTTCACTGTTGGTCCACTCTGTTGCAAGACATGGTACCATGTTTCCTTCTTCATCAAACTTGGTAAGACCCTGGCCAACGCCGTAACGGGAGATAACCCAGCTGAAGTACTGCTCTGTCGGCTCCAGTGTATCAGCGAAGCTTGTTACACCGATCGTCATTGTTCCTGCTGCAAATACGGATGTTGGAACGAGTGCCATTGTCATGAGACCTGCAAGTGCTGCTGCACAGACTTTTTTTGCGATTCTGTTTTTCATATATTTTTCTCCTTTATTTTATCAGTCCTGTCTCGGGTCAAGAATATCACGGATACTGTCGCCGAGCATGTTAAATACGATTACTACGATTACGATGGCGATACCCGGTGCGATCATAAGCCACGGTGCTTTTGCCATATAAGTTCTTCCTTCATTCAGCATCAGTCCCCATTCCGGTGTCGGTGCCACGGCTCCGAATCCCAGGAAAGAAAGAGATGCAAGTTCAAGCATCATGGTTCCCATATCTGCCGCTGCTGTTACAGTCATGATCGTCAGCATGTTCGGGAGAATATGTTTCCATAAGATTTTGAATGTGCTTGTGCCGTTTACGATCGCGGCTTCCACATACAGATTACGTTTTACTTTCAAAACCATACTTCTTGCCAGACGTGCGTATTTTGTCCAGCTTACCGCTGTGATCGCGATAACTCCGTTACGAAGGCTTGGTCCGAGCATACCTGCAATTGCGATAGCCAGGATCATTCCCGGGAAAGAGATCATCATATCTGCGATTCGCATGATCACCTGATCGATCCAGCCGCCAAAATATCCGGCAATGATTCCAAGGAAAGTACCTACAACAAAAATCGTTGCCACAAGGATCAGGGTAGATACCAGTGAAGTTCTGGTACCATAGATCACACGGGAAAGAATATCACGTCCGAGTTTGTCAGCACCAAGCGGGTATTCCGCACATGGAGCTTTAAGTGAATCGATCATCACCGCTTCCAGTGGATCTTTCGGTGCGATCCACGGGGCAAAAATCGCTGTACCTACAACGGCAAGAGCCAGAATAAAGAATAAGGTAAACTGTTTGTGAGCCAGGAAAAAATTCTGTTTCTTCAATTTACTTAACCTCCTTTATTCTTGGATCCAGATAAGTATAGGACAGGTCAACGATGATATTGATGACCATGTACATGATCGCGATCATAAGTACATATGCCTGCACCATCGGATAGTCACGACAGGCAATTGCCTTGATCGCCATGCTTCCCATTCCCGGCCAGTTGTAGATGATCTCAACAACTGCTGTTCCTCCGAGCAGAGAGCCGAGGGAAAGACCAAGAAGTGTTACAATAGGAAGCATTGCGTTTGGAAGTACATGTCTCCAGAGGATTACGCTTTCTTTGATTCCTCTCATTCTGGCTCCAATGACATAATCCTGTCTGAGTTCTTCCAGCACTGCGTTTCGTACCTGTCTGGTATATTTTGCAGACATGGAAAGCGCCAGTGTCACAGACGGCAGGATCATTGCCTTGAAATCAGTCGTACCTCCTGCTACGTTGATCCAGCGAAGCTGCACTCCAAAGATGCTCAGAAGAATCAGGCCGATCCAGAAGCTCGGGATAGATACCCCGAAAAACGTGATTCCGCGGATCAGATAATCCGGCCACTTGTTCTGATATACCGCGGAGAGGATTCCGCATGGTATGGAGAACAGGATCATCAGAAGAAGCGCGAAGAGCGACATCTGAAGGGTCGGCCAAAAACATTTCATCAGTTTTTCAGTTACAGGAACTTTAAATGCATATGAAGTTCCCATGTCTCCGGTAAGTACTCCTTTTACCCAGGAACCGTACTGCACCAGAAACGGCTGGTCAAGACCCAGTTCATGTCTCGTCTGTTCGAGAAGTTCCGGTGTCGGCAGGTTACCACACTCTGTCAGCATGATCTCCGCCGGGTCACCTGGTGAAAGGTAAGTAAGTCCAAATGTAAAGAAACTTACACCGATCAGAACGATCAGGATCTGCAGAAGCCTTTTTCCAAATTGTTTTTTTGACATTGTTTCTCCTTCCTACATTGTAGAGGTTTTGTTACTGTTTACTTCGTTCACAGTATCAGCGACTTTAACTGGATCAGATTCAATTTTAAAAATGGCAGGGGAAATACACTTTTGAATAAAAGCGCAGAAAAAAAACATCCGTAAACAACATAATACGGACGTTTGCACACGAAAAAACAATGTTTCCTATCTACCGTAAGAATCATATCTGATCATCCATAAGCAGGTCTCCTGACTTAAGATCTTTGCTCCGAAACTCCTTCCCAGACTGGCGACTGCCACTCCAGTGGATTATGTTTCGCAACTCCCTATCACAGTGACGGGATCGTACCGGATTTACACCAGTTTCCCTTTTAATCCGTGTATGTAAAATAAAAAATATTTTACTGGAACTTATAGAGGCTGGTTCAAAACCAACAAATGTTATTTATTTACTATTTTACTATATCTTATATTTTTTGTTATGTCCAGAAATGTCTTGTTGCATATTGTATTTTTTTCAGAACATAGGCATGGGGGGGTACTTCCCATGCGCCCGACAATTTGCATTGGCATGTAAGAAGACTGTCAAGGGACTTGCCAGTCCCCTGACAACCCCTGGGCTGGGTGTCTGACGGAAATTTTGTTTTATGTAGAACCCTTTGAAAAATTCTCCTGGTGTTTCAAGTCGGAAGATTTTCGTATAAATAAGCGCAGACTTGCACGGTTGCCCCATGAGTCTGCGCTTACTTATGTTGTTGGTTTTTCTGTATAGTTCAGATTTGCACCTGAAATTAACTAATCCTACGTGTTTCATTGCTCTACGTGCTTCCGCAGTATCACATACTACTGGCCCGTCGACATCACGCCTTCGGCGTGCTCGCGGGAACGCCAACTTCCGCCAAGGCAAGTTGCCGCGCTTTTCGTGCCAGCGAAACAGCCCTAACAGTTAGCGTCAACGCTATTCTGTCTTGATGCACCAAGCGTGGCCAAGTAGGGGGTGTCTGAGGGGGAGCTTCGGCCTTCGCAACTTTGAGATGCTCCCCCTCAGGGTTTTCTCATTTGTCAAATGATTAACGGGCCGCTGGGATGTTCCCATCATTGTCAATTATTGACGGGCACCCGGGCAGTTCCCGGCAGTTCGGAAGCGGCTCAGGAACTCCCTCGTCGCTTCTTTCTGTGGATCTTCAAAGATCTGCTGGGAAGTTCCCTCTTCCACGATAACTCCATCGCCCATGAAGATCACATGCTTCGCCACATCTCTGGCGAAAGCCATCTCATGTGTGACGATGATCATCGTCAGGCCATCTTTGGCAAGGGTTCTCATGACTTCCAAAACCTCTCCGACCATCTGCGGGTCGAGGGCGGATGTCGGCTCGTCGAAGAGCAGGATCTCGGGTTCCATCGCAAGGGCTCTTGCGATCGCTACCCTCTGCTTCTGTCCACCGGAAAGCTGTTTCGGCTTTGCATTGATGTATGGAGCCATGCCGACTTTTTCGAGATACATCATTGCGTTTTTGTGTGCCTCTTCTTTGCTTTTTTTGAGGACTTTTTCCTGTCCGACTGTGCAGTTTTTGAGAACTGTCATATTGTTAAAAAGGTTAAAGTTCTGGAACACCATGCCGACTTTGGAGCGGTACTCCGGAACGTTCACGTGTTTGTCCATGATGTTTGTTCCGTGGTAGCGGATCTCGCCGGATGAAGGTGTCTCCAGAAGGTTCATACAGCGCAGCAGTGTGGATTTACCTGAACCGGAAGGTCCGATGATGCAGGTAACATCTTTCGGTTTTACAGAGAAATCAATGTCTCTCAGGATCTCATGTGTTCCGAAGGATTTTCCCAGGTGCTGCACTTCCAGGATCGTTTCACTCATTCTCTGTTGTCCTTCCTTTCCTTATAAGAATACATACCACTTGTATGTGTCAGGGTATCTGCGGTTGCCAGGTCGTAGTTGTCCGGTCCGTCCATCTTACGCTCGATCACGCGAAGGATCCTTGAACAGGTAAAGGTCATGATAAAGTAAATGACCATGGCAATTGTGAAGGACTCAAAGTATGTATACAGTGCACCTGCCACACCTTTGGTCGTGTAAAAAAGTTCTACCGTACCGATGATGGAAAGTACACAGGTATCTTTGATGTTGATGATCAGGTTGTTGCCGATCTGCGGCATGATATTACGCAGTGCCTGTGGCAGAATAACATTGATCATAGTCTGCACATGTGTCATGCCGATCGCCTTGGCTCCTTCTGTCTGACCCAGGTCAATGGAAAGGATACCGCCGCGGACGGTCTCTGCCATGTATGCACCTGTGTTGATGGATACGATGAAGATCGCGGCAAACCACATGGACATATTGATATTGAACAGGTATGCACTACCGAAGTAGATAAACATTGCCTGTGCCATCATAGGAGTTCCACGGAAGAACTCCACATAGCAGGCAAGGATAAATTTCACGATTTTGATCAGTACCTTCTTGGCTGTGGAATCGTTTTTGTCCACCGGGATCGTCTGCACGATACCTACGAGAAAACCGATGATGCATCCAAAAAGTGTTCCGACCAGTGCCAGCCACATGCTGACTCCGGCTCCCTTCGCGAAAGAGGGACCATATTGCTGAAGAAGATATATGATTCTTCCTCCAAAACTTTCAGGCAGCATTTTGCTCCTCCTTTATGACTCGCTTGACAGCGGCTGAACTGAGATTGCTTCGTCCATCATATCGTTGAAGTCGTCTTCTGTCATCTCGCTTAAAACTCCGTTGATCGCATCTTTGAGTTCATCGTTTCCTTTCTTGAGGGAGATACCGATGTTGATGTCCTCATCAGATACTTCGAATTCTCCGTCTGTTCCTGTGAAGTCAAGGAGTTTGAAATCCGGGTAAGCTACGCAGGCAGCTTTTCCTGTAGGCATATCTGTTACGACTGCATCGCATTTACCGGATTCCAGAGCTACCAGCATTGCCGGTGCGCTTTCCTGTGCTGGAAGGATGTTTCCGTCCGGGATCTGCGGCAGGCAGGAATCATACCAGATGGTATTCTGCTGAGAAGTAACCGTTGCTCCTTTGAGGTCTTCTACGCTTGCTGCGTCTTTATAGTCTCCATCCTCTTTTACCAGAGTGATGATTGATGCGTAATAGTATGGATCTGTGAAATCAACCATCTGCTGACGTTCTTTGGTGATGGACTGTCCTGCAATAACACAGTCAACCTGTCCGGACTGCACTGCCGGTACGAGGGAATCCCAGTCAAGTTTGACGATCTCAAGGTCGTAGCCAAGTTCGTCTGCGATCTTCTTCGCCATCATAACGTCATAGCCATATGCATAGTCGGAACTTCCGGAAATCTGCACTGCTCCGTTGGAATCATCCGGCTGTGTCCAGTTGTATGGAGCGTATCCACATTCCATTGCAACTTTGAGGGTCTTTTTGTCAGCCGCGCTTACGCTCTGTACACCAAATACTCCGCATGTCATAGATGCTGCTACGGCTGCTACTGTCAACATTCTCCACATTTTGCTCTTTCTCATTTTCGTTTCCTCCTGAAATATATATTTTTCATCCATATGTCCTTTCGGAACATATCACCGTGTTGAATAAAGCAGATTGAACTGCTTTAAAGTAAAAAAAAGCGCACGGAACTATGAAGTGCCCCGTTGCGCTTTATGACATTTTAATACTTTATTTTTGGAAAGTCAACATTTTTGTTTGCCGGGGGCGCCCGGCAGTGGCGCATTTGTAATGCAAGACCGCCAAGGGGACGTCGCCCGTCCCCTTAGCAAACCCCTCGGCTATGTGTTTGACGGAAATTTTGCCTTGTGGGGTGCCCTTTGAAAAATTCTCCTGGTGCATCAGATTGGAAGACTTTCGTATAAATGGAATTCAGACCACACCGTGTCTCCGTAGGGCTGCGTCTGCGACATGCAACAGGGTTGTTCTGTGTGGGGACATACTATGGGATAATGTGGTGAAATTGGTAGAGTTTGGCTTTATAAGGTGAGTTATAATATAGCATAATATACTATTATTGCCCTTTCATAAACCAGTAACACCAGTGTAGCACGGCACGATTCTTATATGGCAAGTTCTTTCGTGACATAACATATCATTACCATTCCACAAACCAACATCCATCACTTCAATACCATGCTCTCCTCATAAATCAAATTCTCCCGTACTACAACATCCCTTTTTTCCCCACCAACGTCACACCCCACCAATAGTATGGTATGGTATGGCATACCACAGCCCACCTCCTGCACGTCGCAGACGCAGGACCCCTGAGACACGGTGCAAATTATATGAAAGTGTTCTGGCTTGTTGCACCAGGAAAAATTTTCTAAGGCTCCCGCACAGAACAAAATTTCCGTCCAACACTTGCGCCGAGGGGTGGGTGAGGGGGCTGGCCAAGCCCCTTCACGGTTTTCTTCTTTTCAAAGAACAAAAAAACGGCAGTTTTTACACCACCGTTTTTATGCCTACATTTTATGAAAAATTATGACGGTCTTCTTACAGAAAGAATAGTCCTATAAGTAGCATCATTACTAATCTTAATACCATCCTGGGAGTTAGACGCATGTACAATCTGTCCATTGCCCATATAAATTGCAACATGTCCACCATAGCAGATCAGGTCGCCTGGCTGGGCGTCTGCGTAGGAAACTTCGGTTCCCCAGTTCTGCTGCTCGTAGGATGTTCTCGGAAGGCTGTAGCCGAACTGTGCATAGATACTCTGCGTGAAACCAGAACAGTCAGCACCGTTTGTAAGGCTTGTGCCGCCCCATACATACGGGTTTCCAACAAACTGCAGTGCATAATCTACGATAGAAGATCCTGAGCTTGAGGATGAAGAACTGGATGAGCTTGAGGAGCTGGATGATGAACTCTCATAATCATCCGGATCTACAGTGTTGTCGCTGTCGATCACGTTGCCGTACTCATCGTACTCTACATCATCACTGCTGTCAGAGGATGTATCCTCATCTTCGCTGTAATCACCGTCTGTATTTTCATCCTCAGAGTAATCCTCATCAGAATTTTCGTCGTCTGTATTTTCGTCCTCGGAGTAATCCTCATCCTCAGAATAATCCTCATCAGAGTTACTCTGGTCTTCCTGTGCAGCTTCTTCTTCGGCTGCCTGTCTTGCAGCTTCTGCCTCTGCCTGACGTCTTGCTTCTTCCTCAGCGGCGATACGCTCTGCCTCAAGCTGCTCGATCTCTGCCTGCTGCTGAACGATCAGGTTGGAATACTCAGTTGCCATCTGCTGTGCGTATGCGATCTCATTATCGCAGTCTGCAGAGTTGGCTTTCTTGGTATCGATCTGTGTCTGAAGGTTTACTGACTCAGATTCGTATTCCTGTTTCATTCCCTCGAGTTCTGCCTTCTCCTGTTTGTACTGGTCACCGAGCTGTGTTACCTGGTCGATGGTGTTGGCATATTTCTCAAGGCTCTGTCTGTCGTATTCATACATCTTCTGTGTGTATTCTGCTTTGGTAAGAAGATCAGAAAGGTTGTCAGCATCCATCATCATCTGGAACCATGCAGCGTTGCCGCCCTTCTCATAGATGTACTGGATACGTTCTTTCATTGCTTCGTACTGTTTAGTCTTGGCATTCTGTGCTTTCTCAAGAGCTGTCTGGGTATTCTGAATGTCAGTTTCTTTATTGCTGATATCTCCCTCAAGGGTCTGAATGGAAACCATGACATTCACAAGATTTGCATCCAAAGCATCAATTTCGCTCTGTAACTGCTGCTTTGCTGAATAAAGCTGGTCAATCTGTGCGTATGTAGCATCCAGCTGTGCGCTGGTAGCTGCCTGTTCCTCTCTCAGCTCGTCTTCTCTTGACGCGCTTACGCTGACAACCTGTGATGCTGTCATCATTAATGCTAACGTCATGCAAACAATTCGTTTCTTCATGTTTTCACCTCATAATCTAAATCAATCTATTTTGTAACATTTTTGAAATATCTTATTGAACTTCTTTTACATATTAACATATCGTTCTCAGGAACGCAAGAGTAAATAATTAAAAATTTTAAATTTTTGTAACAATTAGTAAAGAATACGAAAAAAAGAAGCAGTCTTCTGTAATGAAAACTGCTTCTCTTCGTTAACCATTTCCTGTTTTAGCTATATAAATCTGCAAGGATCTGTGCTGCTGTCTTGTTCTTGTATCCGTCCGGATCAGAAAGTGTACTGCTGTACCATCTTAAGTAGTTACCTCTTCGGATATAGTTACCACAGGATGTATGATAATTGTACTTCGTAAATCCTTTGTATTTTGACATATATGTCTTGGCAAGTGCGATTGCCTGGCTGTCATAATCTCCATCCGGTGTGCAGGTTCCTGCGATCTGGCAGCCTGCCTGCGGTGTGGAGTGGACGATCACGGCACTCTTGTCCGGGCACTGTCCGAGAACGATCCAGGTGTGACCGTCATCATAACCGATATCTCCCGGCTGCATCTTCCAGCCTGTCTGTGAAAGATAATTCTGGTTTACGATCTGTCCCCATTTCAGAGTATTCTGATAATAAGAACCAATATCGCCGGAAACAACGGTATAGCCGCTGCCCTCACCTGACTTCGTGTGCATTACCTGATAGGATGCCCAGCCGACAAATCCGGAACAGTCCAGACCCTTGGCTCTGTTTGCATCACTCAGATCTCTGTAGTTGTTATAATCATAACTGCTGCTCTGACTGTTGTACCAGGAGATCCATGTAGGGCTTACACCCTTTCTTTTGGAATCATTCCAGCCGCCGCCCCATACGTACAGAGCCTGTCCGACTGGCTGCAGTGCACCTGCGAGATAGTTCTTGATCGTTCTCTCTGATGTAGGTGCCGTCGGAGAATTACTGCTGCTGCCATTGTAAGAATTAACCATAACACCACTGGAATTAAATACGTAGTATTTTCCATCGATCAGCTTGGTACCTGTTGTCATTACAAATGTATCTGGATTAAAGTAATACTTATTTCCGTCAATAGTCACCCAGCCGCCTGTGGCAATTCCTGTATTGGTATTGAAATAATACGTATTTCCGCTGACTTTTTTGAGTCCCTTATACATAACTCCTGTACTTGGTGCAAAGTAACGGCGCTCACCTTTGCTAGTCTTGGTCCAGCCTGTTACCATCACGTAAGTCTTGGCCCTGAAATAACGGACATTTCCATTTGAGGCCTTAAGGAAACCACTCTTTGTCGCACCTGTACTACCATCAAAATAGTAATAATAAGATCCAACTTTCTTAAGTCCTTTATACATAAGTCCATTCGACGGCGTAAAATACCATTTCTCACCCTTGCTGTTCTTCATCCAGCCGGTCGCCATCACGTATGTATCAGACATAAAATACCTTACATTCCCATTCTGTGCCTTAAGAAAGCCGCTTGTCGTATATCCTGTAGAAGTATTAAAATAATAATAACTGCTGCCAACTTTCTTAAGTCCCTTGTACATAACTCCTGTACGGGAATCGAAGTATCGCTTAGGTCCCTTGGAATTCTTCTGCCAGCCCTTGTAAAGCACACCTGTCTTGGTATTCAGGAAGTACTTATTCTTTCCAAGTGTCAGCCAGCCCTTGACCATCTTTCCATTCTTGTAATAGTAGGTTTTTCCGTTTATTGTACGAAATCCTGTTGTTGTTGCCGCCTGCGTCTCTACGGTTGTTGCCTGTAAAGCAAAGCCTGCAGCAAAAAGCATGAGTCCCAGAAGTATCCCCAAAAGTCCTGCTTTCTTACATACCTTCTTCATATAATATCCTCTTTCTTTGAACGATAACAAAAACTCATTATTACTTTTTTCGTTACAATTCTTTACAATATTATTACAATATCATGTAGGTATTATATCTCAAGATTTCCAATACGTCAATATAAAGATGAATGTCTGTGTCCCACATACGTTACTGTTCACTCCGTTCACAGTAACCCACATACATCTAATTTATGAAAACATAGCAAAAAGGAGCAGGAAAATCCTGCCCCTCAGTAAATCCATATTTTTTATTACAGAAGATGTTTACGAAGTTCTGCTCCGTCCTGTGCGCTTAAGTAAGCCGGTGCAACATCAAAAACTGTCTTGCAGCCTTTCTGTCCTTCCTGGCTCATGCGGTATGCTGCTCTTGCATATGCTGCGATTACGGAAGAAGTGAATTCCGGGTTGGAATCCAGTTTCAGGCTATATTCAATCACATGGCTGTTCTCATCATTCCAGCCTGTTTTGCCGGAACGGATAACAAATCCACCGTGCGGGATTCCGCTGTGATCACGTTTCAGTTCTTCTTCTGTGATGAAGTGTACTGTAGTATCGTACTCATCGAAGTAGTTTGGCATAGTCTTGATCTCGTTCTCGATACGTGCAAGGTCTGCGCCTTCCTCAGCTACTACGAAGCACTCTCTGGTGTGTTTCTGTCTTGTTGTAATTTCCGGATTTTCTCCGTTTCTTACAGCTTCCAGTGCTGCTTCTACCGGGATGGTGTACTGTTTGCCGTCTTTGACTCCGTCGATCCTGCGGATCGCATCGGAATGTCCCTGGCTTACACCCTTGCCCCAGAATGTATAATCTTTACCGTTGGTAAGGATTGCATTTGCATACAGTCTGTTCAGGGAGAACATTCCCGGGTCCCAGCCTACGGAGATGATTCCTACATGTCCGCTCTCGGAAGCTGCCTTGTCTACGTTTGCAAAATGCTCCGGAACTCTTGCATGAGTGTCAAAGCTGTCTACGACATTGAACCACTGTGCATATTTCGGTGTCTGCTCCGGAAGGTCTGTTGCACTTCCTCCGCAGAGGATCAGAACATCGATCTTGTCTTTCATTTTTTCTGCTTCATCTACATGATAAACGCTTGCTGTATCTGTGAGGATTTTTACTGTTGAAGGATCACGGCGTGTAAAAACTGCTACAAGCTCAAGATCCGGATTGTGCTTAACTGCACATTCTACGCCTCGTCCAAGGTTTCCATAACCTAAAATTCCAATACGAATACTCATCTTAAGATTTCCTCCTGTACTTTTCCATTGTACTTCTAAAGTTCCTGCCTGTTCAGTTACAGGAACCTGACCTGCTGCTTTCGCTTTATCACAGCAGTACGATACTATGATAATATCACAACTAAAAAATGTCAATCCGTTGATTTGTATTTTCTTTTATTCATTTAGTAATAATGAATAATTTTCTCAGCAGCAGAATACACCGCCACCCGGACAGCACAGTCCGCAGAGCATATTTGCGATACAGAGCTTCATACAGTAATCGCTTCCATCCACCGGCATTCCACCAAAAGGATTCTGCTGTTCCTGATACCAGGTTCCGCCGCCCTCCATTCTCTGAAGGAGCATACGGTACTGTACATTATCCGGCTCCAGGTTTACCGCTGTCCGGATATCCTCCAGTGCATTGACATTATTTCCAAGTCCCATATTAGCCATCGCAGAAAGGTAATACCACTCTCCGTTCCTCTGCTTCAGGGACGAGAGTACATTCATTGCCTCCTGGAAATGACGGCTCTGGATATAATTGGCAGCTGCCTGTCTGCGGATTGCCTCCTCATCCTGGTAAGTGCTGTTCTGACGGCCTGTAAATCCGCCGTAGTAGCCGCCTGCATTTCCATAAGAGGAGCCGTATTCCTTTTCTTTCATGATCTGTTCATAAGCCTGCTGGACTTCCTTGAACTTCTCTTCCGCCTGTTCTTTGTTTGGATTATTGATATTTGCATCCGGATGATATTTCCTGCTCAGTTTCCGGTATGCCTTTTTGATTTCTTCATCGGATGCATCCCTGGAAACGCCAAGGACACTGTATGGATCAAACATTTTCTTTCTCCTGCTCTTTCTTCCTCTTACCGGACACTGCTTCAAATCTGCACCAGACTCCGGAATACAGAATATTCCGCAGTATATCGGTATATTTGATAATAGGAAGTTTTTCAAATTCCCGGCAGACCTCTGCCATCATCATGATCAGCATCTGCCGTACCTGTTCATCGAACCCTTCCATTATATAACTTCTGGAAAAAGGATTGTAATTTTCTTTTTTGATATCTTCCTCTACATCATCATAGGCATCCATAAGATAAATAAATTTACCCAGGAAAAAGCCCATCCGGCGCAGTGTCGGTTCCCACAGATCGGTCCGATACGCAAAGATCTCCTCCATGATCTTCCCGAAACATCCGGAAATGCGGTCGATATTCTCTTCTCCCGCCTTCTCCATCTCAGAAAGTTCATTCAGAAGTGAAACGATCGTGTCGACTTTCTTACGCCACCGCTCTTCTGCATGCTTCTCTTTGCCCCGAAGGAGGTTCCCGTACAAAAGACTCAGAAGCTTCTTCTCGTCTTTCCAGTCATCCTCACATTTATAGTATGCAAGAAAAACATTCATATCTGCGGCATACTCTGTGATCGCATTCTTGCGGACCGGCTGTTTCCGTACAGGGTGGATGATGCATCTCGTCGTTCCCTTCCTTGTCGGCGGCTCATAGAGCCCGCTCAGGAGAAGGATCACAAACGTCATATCATATGTCAGGGAAATCTGTCCTGTCACTCCATAGCGATCCCGCAGTTCTCTGCAGAGACCACAGTAAAAAGAACGATACAGGTCAAAATCCTTGAATTTAATCTCCGGTTTATTCATTACCACATAACCAAACATAAGACCTCCGGCTGTATTCTGATCTCAGATCGTATTCAGCTTTTTTTGATAAATTTCGTGTGGCATTTCGGACAGTCAATCTCTATCTTGCCTTTTCCTCTCGGAATACGGATCTTCTGTTTGCAGTTCGGACAGGAATAAATGTGATATTCCTTTCTCTGCTGCATGATGTTTTTTTCACGGTTGAATTTCTGTCTTATGCCAGATGTGATGGACAGATATTTCTGGTTTTCGGCATAACGCTTCTGTATATCTCTGGAAAGCATTCTGTAATAAGTATAAAGGATCGCAAGAAGGCCAATGGTATCAAACGCCGCGCCGACCCGGTTCCGGATAAACATGGACAGAATGATCATCACAAATGCAACACCCATCGTAAATCTTGCAAATGCGTCTACTCCATAGCGTCCTTCCATAAACTTGATAAACTTTTCTCTCATGCAAGTCCTTCTTTCTTTAATGAAATGATGTCACTATTATTATGTAAGATTATTTTTATCTGTCACTGCACACCTGGAACACATAAAACTTCAGATAATAAGATTCATCTGAAGACCACAGGATCGGATGATCCGGTGCCTGGGTCCTGTATTCTACCTGGCGCAGTCTCTTGTGTGCATTTCGTGCGGCCTGTCCGATCGTCTTGGTAAAGAGTTCATAATCCATAAAGTGAGAACAGGAACAGGTTGCAAGGAATCCTCCATCCCTGACAAGCTTCATACCACGCAGGTTGATTTCTCTGTAACCCTTGACTGCATTCTTGATAGAGCTTCGTGACTTGGTAAACGCCGGCGGATCGAGGATCACGACGTCATATTTCTCGCCCTCTTCTTCCAGTCTCGGAAGCAGTTCAAAAACATCCTCACAGATAAATTTAACTCTGCCGTCCAGTCCGTTCAGCTTCGCATTCTCCTGTGCCTGATGAACAGCAAGCTCAGAAGCATCCACACCGGTAACGTCTCTTGCTCCTGCAATTCCCGCATTCAATGCAAAAGAACCTGTATGTGTAAAGCAGTCCAGGACTCTCGCATCCTTGCAGAGTTTCTGGATCGCAAGACGGTTGTATTTCTGATCCAGGAAAAATCCTGTCTTCTGTCCGTCCTTGACATCGACCTGATATTTCACTCCATTTTCGACAATCTCAACAAGAGTCGGGAACTCCGGTCCGATGAAGCCCTTGTGAAGTTCCATTCCTTCCTGCTTGCGGACTTTGGCATCACTTCTCTCGTAGATTCCACGGATGTTGATTCCGTCCTCTGCAAGAACTTTCCTGATAAGTTCGAGGATCATTTCTTTCCAGCGGTCGATTCCAAGTGCAAGGGACTGTACGACCAGAACATCCTCAAATTTGTCAACTGTCAGGCCCGGCAGGAAATCTGCCTCACCAAAGATCAGGCGGCAGCTTGAAGTGTCTGTTACCTTTTTGCGGTATTCCCAGGCATCTCTTACTCTTTTTTCAAAAAAGTCCTCGTCTATATGCTGATTCTCATCTCTGGAAAGCAGACGTACCGTGATCTTGGAATTGGTGTTGATAAATCCTCTTCCAAGCGGATATCCGTCAAAATCATGTACCAGCACGATATCTCCATTTACAAAGCTTCCCATAATACTGGCGATCTCGTTGTCAAAGACCCACATGCCACCGGATTTGAGAAGTCTTCCTTCTCCTTTTTTCAGTGTAACCACTGCAAGACTCATATTATTTCCCCTTTCGGCTATATATTCCCCATCAATTAGTTAACAAGATTTCCCTCTATTTTATCACAGTTACTTTTAGATTTCCAGTTTTTCGCGGGGCTCACAGAAAAATCACACTTTACGGCGAAATTCAGCTCTATGTCACTGATACCACTTCTATATATGAAAAAAGCCGCAGTTTCTCTGTCTGACCAGAAAAACTGCGGCTTGGGATCATTGATCAATATTCTTCGTTGTAAGATTCTTCCTCATAGGAAGCCTCATCTGTAGATTCGTTATAAGAAGAATCCTCTGTATCCTCTCCGTAGAGCTGTGCAAAGAATCTCATTGTTTCATCATACAGACTCTGTCTTGCATCTGCCGGCTGTGCTGCAAGGATATCATCTGCTGCCGGTTCTGTTTCGATACTGAAGATTTTCTTCATGTCGTTATTGATCATATTAAGTTCACCTGACATATAGGCATCTGTATCGCTCGGCACATAGGACATTCCACCGTCTTTGAGTACGTTCAGATAGGACTCAAGAACTTTCTTTGTCAGTTTGGAAGCGGTATCTGAATCAAGTGTAACTGTCGGCTGGACTGCATCCGCCATAACAGCCTGAAGTGTTGCAAGATCACCCTGATATTCTCCCTGGCAGAACTGCTGTGCCTGCTCAAACTGTGCTTTGGAAGCATCGTCAAGAGAATCTGTATTTAATGTGTCATCTGCTGAACTTTCAGTTCCCTCTTCTGTAGTCTCATCAACAGTGTCTGTGCTTTCGCCGGATTCTGTCGTCTCATCGTAAGATCCATCTGTACCGGTCGTTTCATCGCCGGTTGCCTCCGGAATGTCTGTATTTCCATCATTTTCGTCTGTGGTATCTTCTGACTCACCTTCTTCCGGTGTTTCTGCAGCAGTATCCTGTGTACCATCCTCAGTTGCTTCCGGAATGCCCATGTTATCCTCTGTGCTGCTGTCACTGCTTTCAGAGCCGGAATCATTCATACCGGTATCCTGTGCCAGATTCGGGTCCTCAGTAGAAGACTCAATAACATCCGGTCCAAGTTCATCTGTAGCGACATCCTGTGTAATGTCCTCTCCATCGCTGGAGTCCTCATCTGCGATCTCTTCATCCTCGTCATCACTGTCATCTGAAGAGCTGTCATTGCCGGTTGCTTTGTCCAGATTCTTCTGGATGCTTTCAAGAGTCTGCTTCATCTCCTGGATATCATAATTCTGCTGTACAATCTCCTGAAGAAGTGCTGTGATCGTATTCAGTTCATCAGCGCTCAACGTCACATTGTTCTGAATTGCAATGTTATTTACGATATTATAGATTTCATCCGCATTCTGGATATTATCTCCGATGATCTGAAGCTTTGCCTGGTTGATGATATTGGTGGCATTGTCATTACCTACCTGCTGTGCAACATCTCCGGTGACTACAACTTCCTTGGTCGCCAGATCTTTCTTGGTAGAATCAAGCTGCTTGCCGCTGGCTGTCTCATAAGCCATCATGACACCTGTCAGGGCTCCTGTTCCTGAAACCTCATATGGGCATGCTGCAACAGCTTCACAGTTGGAAACTCCTGCTGTGGAAAGTGCATTCGCCAGCATGTTGCAGGTTACGTAGTTAAGATTCGCTGTACGTACCTTGATGCCGCCTGACTGTGTTGGCTTTACATAGGCACAGCTTAAAGTTCTTGTACCGATCTGTTCATTTGAGATATATTTCCCCAGATAGTTGTGTTCATCCTGATTGTTTACAGTGATGATCTGAACCTGGCTTGCATCTGCCTTAAAATACTTCATCATGGTATTCTTCTGTGCTTCTGTAAGATCTGCTCCCAGTGTTACTACTTTGGATGCATCTGCCAGTACCGGAAGTGGATTACCCAGTGCCAGACACATACTGCACAGTGCTGCTACGATCAAACTTCTTTTTTTCATAAACTCATCCTCCATTATGATATGATCCGACAGCCCAGGGACTGCCTTCATAGTCTCTTCTAACAAGTGTCTTTATTATAACACAGCGTTTTGCAGAATTGTATTTTTTATTTTATTTCTGCGAAATCATTGAAATTTTTCGAGAAAAACGTCGATGGTCCCGCCACAGACCATTCCTTCGTCCTCTGCCTGTGCTACCGTCATGTCTGCATGGATGATACGGGTCATCTCATTTTCTTCATGGAGAAGTCTCAGGCACTGGTGCTGGACTTCGCTTTCCATGCAGCCGCCGCCGATCGTGCCGATGATCCTTCCGTCGCCAAGTACCAGCATCTTGGTTCCGATCGAACGTGGTGCGGAACCTCTGCGGGCTATGATCGTCGCAAGGATCTTGGGCTGGTCCGTTTCTTTTGCCCCTGTGAGATATTCCATGAGAAGCGGGTCGTATCCTGACGTTTTCTTTGTCTGGTTCTTGGTCTGGATCAGTTCTGCCACGATGGAAACAGCAATTTCCTCCGGTGTTTCCGCATGGATGGAAAGGCCGACCGGTGTGTGGATCCCGTCGAGTGCTGCTCTGTCAAAGCCGTCCTCTTCCATCTGATTCTTAAGAAACGCTGACCTTCCACGGCTTGCCATCATTCCTACGTAGGCGTATGGCTTATGCAGGATCTGCTCGAGACACGCACGGTCA